>Ga0247774_1000315_pt1 | contig 23483 bp, 17 predicted proteins | sample UWRJL001104B6_FD_179933 | JGI IMG/M metagenome (GOLD analysis project Ga0247774, IMG submission 179933) | Plant litter microbial communities from Arlington Agricultural Research Station in Wisconsin, United States - UWRJ-L001-104B-6 | ecosystem: Environmental > Terrestrial > Plant litter >... | reverse complement strand
GTTCCTCGTCGTCGGAAAAGTTGCGAGAGCTCTTCTTCTCCGATAGGTCCGTCCTGATGGGCTCGATAAGGGCCTTGCGCTTGGACGCCCTGCTCTGGACTGAGGACCCCGATTCCCGCTTAGGATCTCGCACACCGAGAGCTTCAGCATCTGCTGTTTTGGCCTCGACCGCTTCCTGCGCAGGTGCTTTCGCAGCGGGCCGGTCCTCGATTTTCGTCTCTTCGGGCGAGACGACGGTGAGGATTGATGGCGTTGGCGTGGTGGCGGACGAAGACGCCTTGAGATCCTGCGTGGAGAATTTTGACTTGGGAATCTTGAGCTGCGGGCTCCTCGGTGTTTCTGCCTCGACGCTCTTTGCCGTGGTCGCCGCAGGCTCGGGAGCCACAGTTTTGCCCGACATCCCGGCTTCCACAGACCTCTCCGAGGCCTCGATAGCGGCTGGAATGCTCGTCGAGAACTTGGAGACTGGCATGGCAACGGCTGCGCGCACCGGGGTTGTCCTCTGTTCTTCCGGAGAAGCGGTCGTGCTTTCTTCCAGTTCTTCGCGTACAGGCGACAGCTCGTCATTCCCGGGTGCCTCGGCATTTTCATTCAGCCGCGTGTCAATATGCTGTATGACGGGGGGGTTTGGCGCGAGGGTTGGAGAATCTTCGCCCATGGCAATTGAATGCCTTTCTACCCTCTCCTGGGCGGCCGTTGCATCGGGAGTTGCCCTCTCCTCCGCCTCTGAAGTGGTGTCCTGGTCGTCATGCTTTGCTTGTACCGTCTCGTCAGTCGACTCAGAGAGCGAAGACGCCTTGGTCGAGTGATCGGGCTCCGATGATGCCATGACGGGCGAGGTGGGATGAGAGTCTGTCTGTGTGAGCTCAGAAGCCTGGTCCGTAGTTGTAGAGGCGGTGCTGTCGATGACAATGCCCGAATCGGCCTTTGAGATGGACAGGCGCTCATCGCGGTCGGCTTCCGTGTGCAAGCTGCCCTCGGCATCTACTGCCTGCTCCGCCGTGACGGGGCCGTCGGCGGCGTTCCCTTCTTCGTCCTCTGGTGGTCGTATGATGGGGACGGGTATCGGCTGCAGCATGCTCATCATTTTCTTCCTTTCGCGCAGGTGCATCGCCTTCATGAGGCGCGCCTTTTCCGGCGTCATCTTCTCCTTGACCGTCGCCACCGGGCCGGCCTTGAGCGTGGTCGGCATGCTAAAGTTGATGGTCGACATGCCCGAGCTTGTTGTAGGGCGGCCAGAACTTGTATGTGGCCGAGGGGGGTGCTCCACGTGTCGAAGTGATATGGGCGGCGCGTCAGGGATCGGGATGTTGGTGGCCGCAAACGTGATTTCTGGTATTTCGTCCTGGGGCGTGGATTCCGAGCTATCCGAGTCCTTCTTTCCCTTTTTCGAGCCCCTGGAGAAGAGCTTGAACCCTGCCGGGATGGTGGAAATGGGCCTGAAATTTCCAGTCGCCGTCCGAGGCCGGCCGGACACGTCGAGTGACGGTCGAGCGGCAAGTTTCACTTTTTGCTTGCCATATGAGCTGTGCGAAGGGTAGCTGTAAAGGTCGGGTCGTGAAGATTGCGAAGACATTCTCCTATGCGCTGCGTCGAACGACTTTGCGGGCGAAGGCGGCCGCGGCACACCGATAAATTGCGGTGGGTTGGCCGTAGATGCAAAGGTGCTCTCCTCGGGAGACGATGCCAGGTCGGCATTCAAGGTTACGGGTGGTGGCGGCGAGGTGAATGAGGCGCTGGAATACCCTTCACCGGGAGTAGCTGCTTTCGTCCCGTCTTCCAGCACAATTGACTGTCGCTTGGTGGCCCTTTGCTCTTCTTCTTCCTCCTCAGCAATCTCGACTAGTCTCCGCCTTCTCAGCGAGCTGGTTGAAGACGAAGTCGATCCGGAAGCAGCATGGAGAGAGCAGGCAGCAGATAGTTTCGTATCCTTCAGCTCCTTCGCATTGGCGATGGAAAAGGTGGTGTCGTGAGGTGAAAATCGCTCGCAGACGGCTGTGAAATGCACAGATACACGCGCTAAAAGAATTCACGCCACGTTAGTCCCGTCTTTTTTGTGTCCTCGCGGCCTTCAACGACTCCTCTCTCCCTGGCAACGCAGGAAGGACCTGGGCGACGTGACCAGGTGGGCACACTAACCTTGGACCAGCCGAGAGCAATCTTCAGGGAGGTACTTGATCACCACATTACGCCTTCGATACCTCAGAAATCCATACAAAGGTTGCGCTTCCGAGTACTCTGCTATGGCATTCCGGACTCCAACGATACCATCGTTCCCGCGGCTCAGAATCTCGACTTCATCGCGGCTCGCATACTTGAGAAGGAACCTGTTGCACCAAAAATCAATATTGGTACTGGTTAGCAATCCGTGGCCGGCACCGCAGCAGCGTTTCGGGACGGAAAGAAGTAGAACGTTTCAGTGGTAAGGAGAGCACTACCCAAATTGTCCGAACAATCGAGGCATCAAGACAAAGGCAAGGCAGGGTTGGACAGGGAATGGGAATGGGTAGGTATGGACAGCAAGCAACCTCTTGTACATGCGCAATGTTGAAATTCTTTTCACGCCCAACTTACCATCCTCCTGGTTCTGCGACGGCGGCTTCGTGTGCCTCCTTCACCGCGGGCGTGTCCAGCCCATTGAGCGACATGGCTCACGCGCTCTCTGTTCTCCCCCAGCAACCTGCGACCCTGCGACCTCGGGGTAAATGGGTTGCGGCGGGTAATTGTCTGCAAGGGCGATTAAGAGATAGACTTCGTAAGTCGAGCTGTTCAGGGGTAAGGCTGACGAGGACGACATGTGTTGGTTCGCACGGCGCGAATTGGATTCAACATGGATTCCTCTTTTCGGATTTCGTTCTAGAAACAATGGATCCGGATCGCAATGAGGAAAGAGGAGGCGGGGGAAATCCTGAAGGGGAAAAATTAGTGGCCCGGAGGAAGATTTCTGCTCGCTTCGGCGACGATTCTGCAGGGTGTATAAGGCCGTTGAGACCAGGGAAGCCGTCCCTTCGGGATGCGATGCAATGTTTTAGCCCCCTCGACGCGGATTCGATCGACTACAAAGGATGGCGAGAGCGGCGCGGAGGATAATTAGGATATTCCAGACTGTATCAGGTTCCCGACTCGGAATATGCAACACCAAATTCTGAAGAGAATAAAAGTCCGGATGAATACGCCGGGAGCTGGGGTATAGTATAACCTGAAGCAAAGAGACCTGGCTTTTTTCTTTTTTCTTGGCAAGGGGAGGGCAAAAGATGTTTGCGCAACACTGGAATTTGGGTATTGATTATCGTCCGCCGTGGATAAGGGATGGGAGTTATCGGACTCGGGTCGGGAAGAGAGCGGGTCGGATCCAACAACTCGGATACGTACTTTGTCCCCCAAAAATGGACTGTCAAAAAGGTAGAATATTAGGGAGAGCGAAGAAGAGATCGAGAGAGGGCGAGTCTCCGCTATGAGGGAAAGGAGGAAACAGGATCGCTCGGGCTCTGTTCCTCCCCCAGTCGCCGGGGTTCGTTTTCACAATTGAGAAGCTGTCGATGACACGACAATGAGAAATTGAGCAGCAAGCGCGAAGAAAAAGTCGGGGAGGACGAGGACTCGAGGGAAAACGGACCTGGGCTTCCTGTTGGTCTTAGCGTCTCGAGTCTTAGCGCACCGACTAGTACCAGTACTAGTAGCATGTACTCAATGACAGCCCTGGTGGACCTGGGCCCTGATCCGAGTAGCAGGACGACACCAGTCCACACCACAGCGCTGCCGTAGGCATTTTTTGCACGCGGGGTGAAGGAGTTAGAACTTCGGACAGGCCCATTTTGCAGCGTGTGATAGGGGACAGCTCCAAAGCGGCAGAGCCCCTCCACCCATAACCGTGAGGATCGCGCACTGGGGAGCTCGTGGTGCCCCTGCATCATGTCCCCCGTGCGCTATCAAAGTGACATATGCCGACGGTGCCCTGGCAGCGGGAGAATGGTGTTGGCTACCAGCTGGGCACCTGGCTGAATTGTTCCATCACGAACATGCCAAGGTACTGATGGTACTGGTACCAACTCCGTGCATTCGCCTCATGGACTAGGATCGCCACTAGTCAATTGCGAATGAACATCTTGTTCGTCTCGAATGGCACATCACGGCAAACACGCGGCATTGCAGCAATGCAGCGCACAGCGAGGGATGAGCAGGGCATCGGCCATGCAGGGAGAGATAGAAAAATAGAACCCTTCTCTGCATGGGGACTTGAGTCGCGGTCTTGCAGGTCCAAGCAGACTGCCGACCAGATTTGTTCGTTCGGAGCGTAGCCCCAACACGTCTATACGGATAGAGCAAGAGTTCGACCTCTGGTTCAACGGCCTCGCGGTCGCCCGCCGTGGGATCAAAAGGAGCGTTGAAACATCACGATCCAATCAGGCCAAAGAAGAGGGGGTATCAACTTTTTAGTGGATGGGACTCCCCACTCGACACATTTGATGTCATCTCCCCGTCTCTTGGATTTGACACAATTTCATCTGCTTCCCTTCTCGGAAGGAGGGTGAACAGTCGCAGCCCTGTCAGCTGCCAACCAACCGGATTCTAACCTTGGCTCAGCGCAGCCTCCCATGCCATTTCTCTTATATCACCGCATGTTCCTTCTGCACCGTTGTAAGATTCTAACAGTGATTAAAATTTCGTACAGCGACTAAAGCACGAAGAGGCAGGGTGGATCAAGGTTGTCGAGAAAAGTCGTGCATGGACTTGCACGCGACCAAGGCGACCTGGAGATGTAGCCGCTTTGACCTCTGGACCCATTAAACAGTTCAATAACTTGCAGTCTCCAACCACTTACTGCTACCGGCCTGACAACAGCCATGTCTTTCAATTGGCTGGCGGATGCACCGAGTGTCTGTGGCAGAAATTGTAGAGATTGGGAAGTTAACGGCGGTCTGCTCTGAAAAAGCTCTAAAATCCCGTTTACAATGCATTTGCTCCCTTCGAGGTACACCAACAGTGCTAGACACCACGGACTTCACGGCACAGGGAATAGGCATGCGAGCTGCCTGCTATCTGTTCGTCAGTGCAACTTCTAGGCTGATTTGTGCATCACTTCCTATGCGCCGAGCGGCGAGAATCTCAGGTGAGGTTGGAGTAAGACAAGGAGGCCCAAGCTCAATCCGCACACCATCTTTTTCCACCGTCCAGGCTGATCGAAGCTGGAACTACCTATAATTTTGACTCCACAAGCAAATGTCGAGCAACATAAACCTGTGAGTTGACCAAGTCGATGGAAACCCGACCACCTCAATCTCGCGTTATTTAATATAAAATACGGAAGATACCGAGTATAATATCAAGTCAGCAAGCAGCATCTCGACTTCCCTCACCCCGGAATGCCGTCTCTAGAATCGGGCAAGGCGGGCCGCTATGACCATTTATATAGGGCACTTCTTCAAAAGACCGCGGGCTGATACTATTTCGCGGTGTACGAGGAGCCAGATATTTGATGGATATGGCACGTTCCCAACATTGTAGTCCTTGCCGTACCGCGTTGCGAGCCTCCGGCCTGGTATGCTCTGGCAGCGTACTCTGTTGATGTTGCTTGGCCACTTGGGAAGTCTGCACGGCAAATAATGCCGCGTCAACGGGTCTCGCACCGTAAATGTCTTTCAACTTGAGATAACTACATGTACATAGTCATAGCCTACAAGAAACTCCGCCTAATTGCTGATAAAACCGACCCTCCTTCCTCATCGTGGTTGAGACGCCCACTAGTCCGAGTATAAACCACCTAGTGTCATGCTTCTTGGGTGACTTGTGCCTGCGCCTCATCGGTCAATGTGGAGCCTCTCCTTCCCTCAGCCCAATAATCCCCCCCCCCAACCCGTTGTCGGCCAGAAGAAGCAAAAGAAGCAAAAGAGCAAATCAGGAGAGGTTATTGCGTCGGGTGCACTCGATGACGAAAATTTGATCTACCGGGCTTGCTCGGAATAGAATATGTGATGGCACGAGAAGGAAGCCTAAATCTTAGAAGAGGCGGTGCCTCAGGATTCCTTTGTCTTCGATGTCTCCGCATCCGTGGGTGTGACAGAACCTGGCGGCGTCTCTTTCGAGGCGTTACTCGTCTCATCTAGGGAGCTGGGTTCCTCCTCGACACTTCCATCCAGCGTCGTTGGCTTGAATGCTCCCTCGACCACCACAGCGTCGTGGCCACGGCCGCTGTTGCTAGCTGACACGCCAACGGCTAACGTGGCTCCTTCGGCAATCGACTGTTTTGTGTCTCTCACAATCTTCTCAGCCTCGCTGACCTGTGCACTCGCAAGGCTCTGGTCACCCTCGACTCCAATATCCTTGCTTTGCTGACTTTCTATCAGCGCCTCCTTATCGAAGCGCACAATCATGCACGACAAGTTGTCAGTGCTGAAGCGGTTGAGGGCGTAGTCGACGAGCACCTTGGCGGCAGCACTCGGATCTTGTATCTCGCGCACAAGGTCCACGGCTTCTTGATCGGAACAGACGTCCCACAACTACGCAATGGTTAGCACGGAAGGCCGGTCTGAAGTTCAATAATGCCAAGGAAAAAAAAAACCTCACCCCATCACAAGCAATGATGATGAATTCATCACTCTCAGGTTGGATCACCGTCTCGGTTGTGTACGGGTGTCCAGTCACGAGGTCCTTCATGTAAGCATCTCCGAGAGCTCGAGTGACAGCTAATACGCCGTTGACTCGATTGTTAAGGATGAGACCGCCAGCGTTGGTTATGCGCTTGCCCTCATTCTCGTCACTACCCTTGTGGTCGTACGAGAGACGAAGTGCATTGCCATTCCGACAGAGAATGATGCGCGCATCGCCAACGTTGGCCGTGTACAATACCCTGTTACGAGTCGCCGTCCCCTTAAGTCGGGCGTGGATCGCCTCAGCCGAGTTGGTGGCGGCAGTCCCGTCGGCACTGACAGTCTCGCCACCTGTCTTGGCCTCGTCGGCATTCGACTTGGCCGCAGCTTTGGAGGCAGCGAGGGCGAGAGCTTGCGAGCCAGTTGCCGACTGGTTGCTCGGCACGCGATCTTCCCAGCGGAGCACGGCGATTGCGGCCGTGCAGCCGCTGTTCTTAAGTGGCAGCTTCTCCAGCTGCGAATCAACCGTGGTGAAGGTTTGGTCGAGGAGCTCCGGAATGGGGAGGTTTGGGTTCTTGCGGATGACGTCTTCGAGAATGAGATGTAGCTTCTTTCCGCACCAGTCGGCGGCAAAAGTGCCTGCGTGGCCGTCAAAAATGGCGAAATAGCCATTGTCCGTCTCTACCATGTCCTGCCCGCTACAGCTGTCCTGATCTTCACCCTTTTGCGGCTTTCCCGAAGCATCCGTGGCGAGGGCAGGTGTGTTGAGGAAGTTGTATAGGAAGGCGTGGGTATCTTCCATGGTGCGACGACATTTTTTATTCCTATCTTCCCATACGCCGACCCGGAAGGTCGATCTGGCCCCAGGCAGAGACTCGCCAGCAGAATTGTTGTGCTGGCCCTGGGGAACGACAAGAGCGGGATCCTGCTTCCCCAATTTTTGGAGCGGAGTCTGCGTCAAGTCCGAGTTACTCCGGCCAGCCTGGCCGAAGTTCAGAGAGTTCTTTGCCGATGCCAGCAAGCTGCTAGCCTTGCCACCAACGCCGCTACTCCGTCGCTTTTTGTCCGTAGACCCGCCGTTGTCTTGTCTGCCCGGGGGGCTGCCATTGCCGCTTCGCTTCTCGCCGCTGGTGGCCTGCTCCGATGTCTTGATCGTGGTGGAGTTGGGTTCGGGGGAGGGTGTCTTTCCGTCTAGCTTTGCGTCGCTCTCATTCTTCGCGATCGAGGAGCTTGAGCCTCCAAACATCCTATTGAGCAGACCTCCTCCCTGGGAGGAGATACTGCGCCTCTTGCTGCCTGCCAGTTTCGTTGACTTGAAGGAAACCGCTGGGATGATGCTCGGGACCCGTGATGATGGGGAGAAGGATCCTCGTCGTTCACGTCGTCAGACACTGCCGATCGGCTTCGCAGAAGAGGGAATCGCCGGAATATTGCCTCGATCCCCAAACAAGAAGCTAGGCTTTGAGAGAGAAGGTATCTGGGATGAACGAGTGTGCGTCAGTTTTTTTGGTCCACTTGAGAAATCCGCATCGGGTTTGTCGGCGTAGTCAGGTGGGAGAGCGCGAGGCAAGCAGCTCGATGACAAAACGCCGCATCCGCCATCCCCGGAAGCCCTCTGGGACCAAGGCGGGGAGAGCAAACGAGTTGGACGTGCAGTGGGCCAGTCGCAATCCGCGAAGGGTTGCCGTTCAATGAGGTTGTTTGCCACGGCCGCGTTGGTGCTACTTTTGGCAAGACACCTCGGGAGTGACGTAGCCGCCTCTCGACCAGAGAGGTTCACGCCCCGTGGACTTTGAAGCAACCATAGACTCTCGCTAGAAGCGCACATCACGACGACTTACAATTCGCGTTGGAGGGAGGAAATCAAGTCGGTCGACTCCGCGCGACGCTATTTGGTGAAAAGGCAGGACCGCCGACGACGGTGGTAAGCCTGTGGGAGAAGTGGAGGAATCTTGGAAATCAAAGGGAAAATAAGAACGAGTGAGGGGGGTGATCGTGTGCACCGTGTGGGTATTGCACGGTCGCCTCTGATTGGCAGGGGGGGTTGTGTGCACTGTGCCGGGTTGAGGCGGGTATAGAGGTACCTCCCATAACTCTCGGTACCTCTCTGGTCTATTCGTACTGCGGGCCGAACAGCTGGGCCAGGTCTGAGGCCTCTGCGGAAGACTGGCCAATAAGACGTCAGTTTAGTGCCTGATGCGCTCCGGCCAGAGCTGATTCTGGTGAACCCGCCCGTTCAAACGGTAGTCGCTGCGAATGCCGACAGAAACGAAGCCGAAAAGTGCCCAAAATGCTCATTTCCGGATTCCAATCTGAGTTCTGGCGTCATCAGGGCTGAGCGAGAGCTGAGCTCGACTGAGTGGGGTCAGCAAAGCAAACGAGCCCACTTCTCGGAACATGGGAGTCTAAAACAAGGCGCAGAGCCTCATATTTGACCACTGACTTCCTGTCAGCTGGCCGCTGCACTCTTTCCGGCACGCAGACAAGATGTGTCATTTTTTTTTCATTCAGCCCGACACGCTCGTCCTGCTTTCCAACTAATGCCCTACACCTCATGCTTCTACAATAGCAGAGTTGCGGCTGCCTGCATAAACACTGCCAACTAGTAGGCTATGCGCTGTACTCGATAATATGTTAGTATATTGTAAGAGACGGTATAGCTTGTACCATTTCGTATTCTGAGCTGTGATATTATGTACTGGGATATTTTCTGTCCTATGTTACTATTCTATAGGATTTTTGAGTTTCTCATTCCGGGATACCTACCCCATATCTTATAGTATTCGAGTCTTCGCTCAGCGGCTGGTTAACCCCCTCAGCGAGCCCTTGTATGCGAGGCGACGGGCCGGGCCAATTGTATTCCGGTATATCCGCAGGCATCTTGGCGGGCCCACCAAGGATATACCTGTATCACGACACTACCCTATGATTTCGTTTCTGATTTGCCTTATGCTCCCAAGCTAGCATGCTAAACAGCTAAAAAGGGAGATATAATGGGATACATGGGATCGTCAGAGAGACATCGCAAATAGATCGGAGATGGGCCTAAGGGAACTATATAATAGCCGAAGCGATACCGAGATAGCGGTAACAACAGGAAAACCCGAAGCGAGGATATGAGAGAAGAGTTCTTTAAGTTAAAGTTTATTTCTACTACTCACGGGATCGATTATTCGCAGAGTCCTGCGCCGTTCCGGTGGTCCACGATGTCGTGTAAAGCAGTGAGTGACTCCGCATGCTTGTCAAGTGATCATCTCCCCGTAGACTGACGTTCTCAGATTTGGCCGCGCGACCGGCCGCCGGTCAATATGGTAGAATAGGTCGTTTTCATCTCTTGGGCCGTGAGTAAGGCTGCTCTGGTGTAGATGTTGACGCGATGAAGCTGAGTCCAGATGACTCTCCGTCTACTTGCTCGACACGAAATGAAACCAGACTCGGGACTGCGGACGAGTTGCGTCTACATTGCCATTACTTCGGCTTTCGTTTTATGAACCCCTTGAACACGCAACTGTACTACCAGAAAATCCCACTGGATGACTCCCTAGTCAGACCTAATATGAGCGTAGATATCTCGCTCGTGTTGCTCAACGAGGCTGCTCAGAGATATACCATCTTGAGAAGACCAGCAGGTGCTCCCTACCGATGCACTAAGCAATTAGTTGTGCTGCTTGATTGGCAAGGCTCGATTCAGTCCTTCGCAAGCTCTTGATGGCAACCAGGACGGCCTGAAAGACACCTAAGGCTGTGATCCAGTGTAAAGGGTAGAACCGCCAGCTTCTGGCATACTGGGAGAGCCTATTAGAACTATGTCGATAGTTTCGACGAGTGTCAACAAGCACACGAATGTCGGAGTGCGTTTCCCATTTTTGCCTCGGGGAACGAAAAGACAGACTGCACCGCAAACTCTACTCTTTCGACTTTGGTGTCTGATAATCGACGGTAGACGTGCAAGCCCGATTTGCTAGGGGCACCCGTCCTGACCTTCGAAATCTCGTACCAGTATTTCTGTGATTGAAGGCATAGGCCCGGAGCTCCTGCATCACTCGGCTTCACGGCAGCCGACTGTCCAATATACACGAGATCCTGCGATTTGTCTTGAGATTCGTCTTGTTCGTCTGGGCTGACCACATGGAGAAGGTACGTGCCAACTACATTGGGGCCAGCTTTCCCACATTGTGTTAGAGGATATGATTCGAGAATGTCGAAGATAAGTCGTTGGTTACGTTGGCCTAATGCAGCCCGACAACGGTAAGATCTGGCGTGTGGGTGCAGAAGAAGCTCGAGCAGCGCGTTACGAGTCTTCATGTCCGAATTGGCTTGAAGCCAGCGTAGCATGGGAAAAGCAAAAGGCGAATCCACTACGCTTCCTTCGTTAGTTTTGACCGCCATCTCGGATATTTAGTCGAGAACTGACATATACTGGCTGCCATGCTCCTCGATGTTTCTGACAATGTATTCCGGAACTACCTTTTTCCCAACATGAGGTGAAGTCGAGGGATAAGATGTTAACTAGTCAACACCGCTATCAAATATTAAAGTTAGCTTATACAAATTCATTTCAGGATTGGGCCGGCAGATCCTTTCGATTTCATCAATCAACATGTCGATATCTGAGAGTTCCATTTTCTTCGGTGGCGCCCCAGCTGTGACTTCTTGGTTGCGTACAAATTCTCCATCATCCGCATCTACAAACCCTGCTTCTGAAGCAGGAGTAACGCCTTCATCCAGTAACTCTCTGTCCGTTGCTAGAGCTTCAACCAATCCACGCAGCTCATCGGACGCGACTGCTAGCTGCGGCCGTGGGGGGTTGTTGTGCTTCTGCTTCTTCGTGACCTCAGCTGATACTAGAGTTGAGTCGGAAATGGCTAATCGACGAACCCCAGCGCTGCGAGGGTGCCGCGTTGGCCGTCGAACGGGTGGTCGATGGCATTTTCAAAGCAAAGATGAAGGAGAGGAGGGGTCGTCAACACAGCGAACTGAGACAAGCGGAGATAGTTGTAATGGCGAGAGACGCGGCTTCTGAAACCACAGTAGGCCAAAACGCGGCGTGCCGACACCAACACAAGAATTCACTTTGTAATCTCCTTCCGATCGTGTGTCATGCAGAGGTGACTACATAACTTGAGGAACCCCGGAGATCTGATCAGAAAGATTACCACTAGATTTCGAGAGCCGTCACCGCACGCTTTAATCTCAGAGAATCCGTAGTGTCTTTTATCTTTGCTTCTAACTTCTTCCCCCTTGATCTACGAACACATTACCAAACTGGCCTTAGATTTTTGGCCAGTTCTTTCATTACGATAGCATCGACCAAGTGTACGTGAATATGTACTGCTGTCAGCCAGCCGTGAGACAAGTTTCTACCATTGGCCGTATACCCTCCTACACCTCGACGCCAGTCGGTCGGCCACTACCACAGCTCGAGGGAGCTTCAATATGGAAGAATGCAAGCCCGGCGTGTTAACTGGGCTTGGGGGATACGCTGTAAGGCTATGATATTTGTTGGAAGAAAGCTCGGGCCTGGAGAAGGGGATAGGGGACTACGGTATGCTCTGTAGCGACAGTTCCGCCTCGGCTGGAGCATCCCGTGGAAGTAATTATAGTCTGCGCCACCACACTGTCTCCGAACCTAAGCCGCGCTTAAGATGCGATTCTGTATTGAATTGCTACATCTGGTCGTGGCACTGGAAGAGTTCGGAGCACATTGCCAAAGACCTGTAAGGGGGTGGTCGAGGTCAAGCCCAACCTTGTAAGGGACAAGCTTGCGCTAGATGCTGCCCAAGGATCTTCATCTGGGTGGGATACGACGGGACATTACTGTACTGAAGCTGGTAGAAACTCTGATCACTGCATCAGAACGGAACAACCCAGATATTCTGGAGCAAGCGGCCTTAGGTGTCCTAAGTGCCTGTTGTTTCTATTATTCCTATCTCTATCTTGAAATACCTTCTACTAAATTTAGGTGGTAAATCTTTGCTATACTTCGGATCTCCTAGTATGGGCCTCATAAATTATTTAGAGTAGTCAAATTCCAGACGTGTTAGTCTTGGTGAAGTAACTGACTGACCAAACTTGCACAAAATTTGGGGCCTTGACGATTGGTTATCTATTCATACGGCTGTGCCCACTAACTGCTAACCGCGGTGTGCGTCTCGTGATGCGTCTTGAGATGGTTGATTCCTTCTAACTTGCACATGCATTTGTGACAACTCCTGCCACCGCTCCTACTTTCCAAATCTTCCCACCAACCAAGGAAAGTGACGACACTCCACCTAACCGGTTGGGGTAGTCTTCGTGGATGTATTCCATGTGCCATGTAGTTCTGTTCTAACTGGTCCAGGGACAAGAAGGAGCGCGACATGCTTGTATTACGCCTGCCTTGTTTTCTCCCGGGCATCTCTCCGTAGCCCCGTAACACCCTCTCATCTGCGCAGGCTGTCAAAGCGGGCTTGAAGGTCGAAATCTCCAACAGCTTCGGCGCCCTCAGCATCTTGAGCAATCTTGCTCTCCGATACTGTCGTGGCATGCAGGCCACTTGGTGTCTCTCCAAGCTAAACAGAAAACACGTTAGAGTTCACATGCGCATAGACGTCGAACACGACTGAACATACTGCTTGTGTGAGATCGACGCCAATTTCTTCAAGAACTTGCTCCACCAATTCCTCGCCTTCTTCTTCGGCGCCAACATCCATGGCGTCGTCGATGGCTTCGTCCATCATTTCTTGTCTCTGTTCCATGACGTCGTTTTCACGCTCGAATTCCATGGTGATTTTCGCGAGGCCTGGGAGGTTCATCTGCCTATTCATGCTTCCGAGCGCCATCGTCGCCCCCTTCATGGCTTGCATCATCTGTTCGTTAGAGCGGTATGTCTGGCCGGTGTTAGCATGATCAAAAATGCGGACTGCTGTACAGCCTTCATACCTGTAGCCGCAGGGAAATCTTTTGCAGTTGGCTCTTCATGTTATAAAACTTCTCGATATATCTGACAACGCCGTGTCAGCATATCTTGTATGCCAAACCACAAAATGGTGTAGGTATACGGGTATACGGACCTCCGTGTCCTGACTAAATCCTTGGCTTGGATCTTGCAGGCACCCATCTGTCCCTTCTTCGCGCTGGTTTTGATTTGTTGAACCAGCGACTTCTCTTGCTTCTCCAACTTCACTCGCAGCTGGTCGAGCTCTCGAATGGCCTTGTCGAGCGAGCGTTGATTCTTCCGAAGACGTTCTGCCGGCGTGATTCGCTTCCCGAACATGTACTCGAGGATCTAGAAGGGAACAGTTGAGTAATCGCGACAGCACCAAAGCATTAGCGAAATCTTACGTTCATCTTAACGTTTGTCACGGTAGAAGGCAACAAAACGACGGTTACCAGTGATGAGAAGCAAACAAGAGAAGTGGAAAACAGGGGTTTTAAGAAAATTCAGTCTCTGTTATCCTGCTTGGGAGGTGATGGTCGTCGGGAGGCTAAGTTAGTGTTTAAAGGTTTGGATTGTTGCCAGGAATTCGGAGCGCTTGTCGTCACCAGATCAGCGGCGCTTGCGCGTGATTAGGTAGCTAGAGTGCGCCTTTGTAGTATCAGGCCGATAAGATAAGCACCGGCAAAACATCGGAAACATACCGTGCCACCTTCGCAGAATTCTTCTATTCAAGCATATCGAGAGAAAGAATACGCCATTTGTAGTTTGATTTCTGCGGGCCCCATCTAGCCACGAAGGCTCACTGCTCGGATGAGCTCGCGCTGCTCGAGCCTCACACTGAGTGCTTCCTTGAGGGAATAATTCAGTTTGAGGCGGAAGTGGACGAAGACTCGGAATGATAGGGACCTTTTAATTCCCCAGCCTTAATTAACCCGAAGAAGTCGTATTTCACTATGAGCTTCAACAGATCTGTTCTGCTGAATAAACCTATTGGGATCGGTTCTCATCAGCTCCTAACACTGTGATTGTTAACCTGTATGTGCTAGGCTAGCGGATCTGGCTGCAACCCCATACAGCTTTATTGAAAGCACCCGAGAAAGCTAGTCGAGATCACTCGCATCCGGAACGACTACTTCTAATCTAGAAACGACCGAGAACTCGGGGGGGTAGTTGGAAGATGGTTACGAACACTAGCATCCATCTCATTCAGCATCCGCAGTCCTTTTTGACCGATCCACAGAATCACAGCCTGCTCGGGAGGGATCAATGTATGTAAATGATAATGCACCTCAGTATATCAAGCTACGGCGCAAGTTTTGCCCAGTATACGACGAAAAAGCGAGAACCCTTGGGACGTAAGGCTTATTTGGCCGTGGACGCAGCGAGATTGGAATACTGTGAAGAACCTGATCGACGGCCCGGAGAGCCCGCCGGGTAATCATACGATGGAATACTGATAGGCATCAAGTCGGCAGCCCGATACCCGTACCTGGAAACACTTCACAGTTTCCCGGCATTCTGGGTAACCTCCGCGTCGTAATCTAGATTGTCGTTGCCGACCGGTATTTGGGATGTGACCGCCGCTGGGCTCCGGCCCGGCTGTTAGCCGACGGAGGAGATGATGCCCTTGCCCCCGAGTATGTGGGCTCTTATCCCGGCACCACTATGAAGATTGTTTTTGGAGGGATACTGCAAGGAGAAGAAGCACGTTGCGGAGTTGAGGGAGTGGATCAATCGCACCCACTCTTGGGGGATGAAGGAATTTGCACTGGCAGTGACGCAGGATGTCAAGACTGTCACTGCTCATGCCAAAGTCGCCCTCGATCGGGAGGGCTTTTTTCAGAACTTCCGCCATGCATGGGGCTGATGTTGGTGACCAGGTTAATGGCTGTGGCGAAGACAACACCGAGAATTTTGCGGCGAGGGAGCAGGACGAGTGGTCAACCTCAAGGGGCAATTCTGTGTTGGACAAGGAAGCTGGCGCTGTCAATATGTAGGCCTGCTCTGCTAGGTGACCGTGTGAGGCTAGAGGCCCTCGAGATGACCGAAAACCGGCCGTGCCGGTGTCGCGGGCTCTCTTCATCGGGGATAGCTAACGATATCGCGATCTGGTCGCAAGAGCAAGATGGACAATACAGGATAGTTAGTGTCGATACGTCGGCTGATTGCCAACAAAGCGAAACTAGAAACGTATCCAATAAGATAGGTACTATGCATATAGTGGGAGATAAGATCGATGAGTGGCCCCCAGGGCGCGAGTCACGCGCAGTACTTGACGGGATACACTTCGGCCTTGAATTGCTTGATCTAAAGGCCGGTTCGGCTCTCAGGCAAGCCTTGTTGCTATATCGGTGTTCGACACAGATGAGAGACGTCCCTCGAGATTTCTTTGCGCGGTGAAACTACTAGCTGATTCTTTACATGCTCACCAATTCCCAACTTGATATCCGCGGTGAAAATTCCATAACCTCCAATGATGAAGATTCTACTCTCGCCATATTAAATGAGCCTTGCTACGGGCCGAAGTGGCTACCAAGCTCTGCATAGGAACAGGACATCGTCCACGATATCCGAGGCTGCGCGAGTTTCGAATCTAGCGAGTTGTCGAATGGGATTAACGTTTCCTGTAAGTGTCTGATCAGGGCTGGAATGCTTAAACTATGCTGCCGATGCAGCAGACATATATAAAATGGGAAAGAGCAACCAGGCGGCTGGCCCCATATTCTTTCGGTCTTGCTAGTACCAGGCCTTTATCGCCGCAGCTGTGCTATTCCACTCTCAACCTCTAAACTCTCTATGCCGTAATCCATCGGTGATGATCACGGTGTTCGACAGAGAACAGCTGCTCCAGGCTTAGTTCTGATTTGACATGAGGAATCTCGATCCGTAAATTTTTTTTTTTTGCCGCATTGCCCCGCGGCTGCATGGGCCAGCCTCTCCCGATGTGACCTCCATGTTCGGCAACTCCAGGCTGGCTGTTCTCTTTTGTCAGAAAAGTAGGAAGCTGTGGCAGCTGGAAGCAGACGGCATGATTTTTCTTGCTCAGCAGCGACAAAGGAATTCCGCCGCGTTGTCGTAATTTGCCTCCCAAATATCATGCGACGTTTATTGTGATGTGATCATATCCACTGTTTTCCCTCCATCTTGGTGAACTCTGAACAGTCAAAGCGTACACCCGATTCTGACATCTACCGTTCTTCGAAGCAGGCCGAGTTTTTGCCTACCAACAATGCGGCCTTTCTTTCGCGATTAAAATGGAGCAGGACAACAAGGGCAAGGGCAAACAGCCTGCGTTCCGCGGCGACGCCAGCAACTCGTCACGGCAGAGATCCTCTGGCGACAGCTTCACCCATCCAAGCTATCTAACTGTCGGAACCGGGTCAACCTCAGAACACGCTGCCAGACTCCAAGCGATGCTCGAAATCGACTCGGGTTATGGCGGAAGCACCACGGGCGGCGACGATGTCTGGGATCCAACCTACCACGCCGACACTCACATTCCCATGGCACATGGCGGCACAATCGCAGACAGACGTGCGCAAGCAGGGGCTATACATCAGCTCTGGTACAATCAGCACCGCGGAGCCCTTGGGCGATCAATAGGTCGAGTGGTGGAGCTCTTGAAGGAATTGCAAGTTTTCAATAGGACATGGCCGGTCCATTATCCGTCGATTCAGAGACCCGATGCGCAATCGTCTTCGCGGCCGCCCTCCCGACCCGGCATCTCTCACGCCTTCTCAACCTTTGGCGAGATGCCGCCTTCAGACTCATCCCCAAGCTCGCCGACCAGGACGGCTCCGCCGGCACTGCGAAGAGCCATTACTACGGTGGAGGAGAGCACAGGAGCTGAATCTAGCAGTTCTGCAGAATCGGGGTCATCGCTCGAGCCGCGCCTCGTGACGCCGCAGATTGCACAGGAGTTTTCTATCTTGAGGCCGGGGCAAATGAATGGACGAGCGCTTCACCACGAGGTGCTTCAGTCTCTCAATAAAGACGCCATTGCTTCGATGCTCGATCGCAAGATTGGCGACAGCATGAGACACCTTCTGGCACTGCGAGAACGGATCGAAGACACCTCGAGCAAGGTTTTGATCACAGGCGACCTCAATTCTGGCAAATCCACATTCTGCAACGCTCTCCTGCGACGAAAAGTCCTCCCAGAAGATGCCGAGCCTTGCACGGCCATATTTTGCGAAGTCCTCGACGCAAGAGACAACGGGGGTGTTGAGGAGGTGCATGCAGTCCACAAGGATGCCGTCTACAAGCGCCACGACGAGGCCTCCTACGACGTTTACTCGCTTAAGCATCTCGATGAGATTGTCGTGGACAACACTAAATACGCGCAATGCAAGGTGTATGTCAGGGACGTCCGGACAATTGACGAGTCCCTGCTCAATAATGGTGTGGTGGACATTGCCCTCATCGATGCTCCCGGTCTGAACCAGGACACGACCAAGACGACGGCCATCTTCGCTCGGCAGGAGGAGATTGACGTTGTGGTATTTGTTGTCAGGGCCGTAGATCACTTCACCTTGACAGCGAAGGAGTTTATCTGGGCGGCAGCCGCCGAGAAGGCGTACTTGTTTGTCGTTGTCAATCATATCGACATGGTCAAGAGCAAGGAGAACAACCAGAAGAAGATATTGGAGCAGTTGCACAACTTGAGTCCGCAGACCTTCAAAGAGTCTTCGGAGCTCGTCCACTTTGTGTCGAGCAACAAGATTCCCATGGGGTTTGCGGGAGGCCCCGGCGGAAGTGGCAGTAGCGGTGGCTCATCGGGTGGAGGCGGTGATGATCCCGGTGACGATCCGAAGGGCAAGGCCAAAGCAGACCCGGAGAACTTGCGGGACTTCAAGACACTGGAGGAGTCGCTAAGGCGTTTCGTTCTGGAAAGGAGAGCCCGGTCAAAGCTCGCGCCAGCTCGGACATACCTCATGAACATCCTCGGCGATGTCAACACCCTCGCCTCGGTCAATGCTGACGTGGCGCAATCGGAGCTTGAACGCGTGTCACGCGAATTGAACGACTTGGAATCCGAACTTGAATCAACCGAGAAGGCAGTCTCGGACACGGGTGACAGAGCCGAGCAGAGCATCGACGATACCGTTAACGACATTTATAACCACAGCAGGAGTAATCTTAAAACCGCTATTGCGAATGCAGCCGACTTTACGCGCAGCGTGCCGTATCCGGGTCCGTTCGGGTCATTCAGCTTTGCCGACGACATCAAGGCTGCTATGCTTAACCACATCGCCGAATCGGTCAGAGGCTGTGAGGAGTACGCTCGATCACGGGCTGTCAGTGGTGTGAACATCATCAAACAACTCGGCATTCTGCATGGCGGCAATGAGTTCGAGAACATCCACTTCCGCCCTGAAGCCCTCTTTAGCAGGAGGAGGGACGTCCTGGCTCGAGAAGTTGAGGTCTCCACTGAGCTCTGGGATTTTGTTCCGGTCCTGTTTGAGAAGAGCCAAGACAAGATGGGCGCGGGCATGGCCCTCACTGTTGTAACCGCCGTCAGTGGTCCGTTGATCGGCGCGAGCACCATGACAAGCCATGTGAACAATGCCATTGGCATGGCACGATACATGAGCCGTGACGCGTTCCGCAGTCTGATTATCACGGGTGCCATTGTTGTTGGTATGTATCCGTCTCCCTCCTGGCCTCTGAAATGAAACGCAAAGAATTGCTAACTCCCATCAGCCCTCGCGGTACCTGCCTATCTTATCCACCAGATTCCCAATTCGCTTCCACGGCGGCTGTCGGCCAAGATCTCGGCGCGATTGGACGAGATTGACTATGTGCAGGAGAACTCGACCCGCATTTCCCGCACCGTCGGCAAGGTGCTTCGAATGCCTGCAGACAGGCTCAAGGGCACACTTGAGAGCTCGGTCCGCGAACTAGGCAAGCGTCGAGAGGACACTTTGAAGACGCGCCTCGAGAGCGAGGTGGCGCTCAAATACTTTGGCAACCTCGTCCGGAACAGCGCGAACCAGCGGGATGTGGTGGAGGGTATCGATCTAGATTCGCCCCCGCCCATTTCGGCGCAGGTGCAATAGGAAACAAGCTCCTTCGTTGTCTTGGGGGCCTTTGCTCATCGTTGGTGGTTCTTGTAGATAGTATACCGGATACTCATCCCACTCATTTTGCGAGAGGAGAACTGAAAAGAGTACATACGAATGTTACGGGATAGGGTAGACAAACGCACGAAGTGATGTTTGGCGCAAACCTCTTTGCTTTGCTCCGTCGTCTCAGTGGATGGAGAAATCTGCAGTGACCCACTTCGTAATTTCCAAGGACTTTGTCGTTTAACCGTGACCGAGATCGTGATATTGAGTCCCGTGACGGAGCAGGTCCATCCAAAAGAATGGGAAAGCAGCTACCACGAACAGAGAGGGCCATCTCGATTGCCCACGGCATTCCACAGCTGATGCAAGGTCGGCAATTGCAATTGGAGCATCTATTAACTACCGTAGGGCGGTGCCGCCACGGAAGGAGCCCAGGCCACGCGAAGAGCAAAAAGCAAACATGGACTTCAATCTGAGGGCACATGAATCGGGACTGTGACGCAAGCTATCCCGTAGCTAGTGGGCATGCGTCTCTCAGGTGAAGAGCAGAACAAGGCGAGAGAGCTATCTAGACTAGAGCGTCACGACTTATGCAAGTAGTACGCATAAGCCCGGCTCTGGATGATCTTGAGTTTAGCAGGCTTGTCGGGGTTAAAACTTCCTCCGAACCCAGCCGACTCCTATCGGGGGCATGACGCGAGGGAATCGTGTATAATAGAGGGGTACCTCTGCACAAGCACTGAGGCGACTGGTATGAATTGCAGATGACGCTTGCGGCACAGACCACTTTTAGAAGGGTGTTTGGCCACTCCACGCCGTGTGGAGACAGTGCACTAGCTGACACTGGCTCAGCGAAATTGGTAATCTTCGGAGCGAACGCACTGTACGTGTATGCCTGCGCACGAATACTCAACCCCAGGAATAGATGCATACCCTAGAATTTCGCTATAACGATAGGCTGTTTGCGCGATGCTAGACGGGCAGCACTCGTCCGGTCTCAGCCGTACCGCGTTCGAATCACCTCTCCCCTGCTTCGGACGGAAGAATAACCCATCGAAGTTGACCAACAGTGTGCGCAGAGGCGCTGACAGTATTTTTTAATTCTTGAGGCCGCCCCAGGCGGGTGCTGCTGAGGCGACGCTGAACAGAACCCCCTGGGGGTTGCACCGAAAAATCTGGCTGTCCGGCTATGGGTCTGTGGGCACTGGGCAGATTTCCCGTCCCACTTTTCGTCCGACAAACTGTAGGTGCCAGATGGTTGGGAACTTCATTCCTCCCACATTTCTCGAGGCGTTTTGGAGAGACCTAATGTTTATATCGCGGAAGGGTAGAGGGCTTTAGAGGTGAGATACGTCGCCACGCGTCGTCTTGGAGTTGGCCGCGTTCTCAGTCATTCCTTTCCCTTGCCGTCCATAAAGCCCGAGAATATGGTCGAGGCGGTTGCTCCGCCTGGCTAGGACAGGTCCGCACCACTAAGTTCGTCGAAGGCGGCGATGGCTACTTCTCCCGACTTCTGGCTATAGAAAGACACGTACAACTGTACCTAGTACAAACTGATTCCTGTATCACGGCCGAATGTAGGACAACTCGTAGCAAGCCTGGTGCTGTGCTCATTCGTAGAATATCGTGCACGTTTGAGTTCGAGACGCAAGTGTAGTACCTAGTACCTTCCATCTAGCCATAGAGCCTCTGGAAACGGGTGGGATATCTTGCTTCCGGGGTACAGGTACTTGAGCTCTGAAGCCACTACTAGTGTTCGTGCTACAATTGCTAGATACCCGGCAGGCCAATTCGCCTACCAAATTTGAACGCCACCAATGCTGCGAACTCCCCGGCCTCCTCCACTCCCAAGAATGGACTTGGCTGCCGATTGTTGCAGCAGCACACCACCAAATTGTCCAGACGGAGCGACGACCTCCCCTGATGGCAAAGCGAGCCCCCCGGCCTTGCGACGTCCATCCGGGACCACCCAAGCAACCAGTCGGAGAACGCTCGCCTCCGCCTGGCTTCGACCGTTGTAACAGCCTACAGGGTTGCGCTGCTCTTCAACTGTTAACAGAACGCCAAAGCGTTCACCAATTGCAGCCACTTTTGCGCCGCTGCAGCGTCCGCGCATCCGTCGACCAAGCTACAACTGTGGAGCGCCGTGGCCCGAAGAGATTCTCTCGCCCAAAGACTCCCTTACAATTCCCCTTTGAGTCTTCCCTGAACGCTGCCGTTTCTACCACCACCTCCCAATTTTGCACAGCGCTTTCCAGTTCCGGCCCACTTCATTCAATCAAAACCTCTTCCCGCAAATTTCCCAACCTTATCCTCACCTACTGCCCGCCGTAACCAATCCGCCCCCGTTCGACCTCGACATTGTCCAATCGATCAAGAACGTCATCGACAATGAATTCGCAAGGTCCGAATGATGTATCGCCCGAGGCGATGCAGGCGCGCATTCAGCAAGCGCGTCGCGAGGCTGAAACGCTGAAGGACCGGATCAAGAGGAAGAAGGATGAGCTCGCCGACACCACTTGTGAGTCGATGCCAATTGCGATACCCGTCGCCGGATTTCCTTCAAAGCTTGTCATCATCAGTGCTGACCCTGTGATTGATGCATGCAGTGCGCGCCGTCGCCCAACAGGCTCACGAGCCAATCCCGAAAAACCAGCTGATGAAAGCGAAGCGGACACTGAAGGGACACCTTGCCAAGATCTACGCAATGCACTGGTCGACGGACCGGAGACATCTCGTGTCGGCCTCTCAGGACGGAAAGCTCATCATCTGGGATGCCTACACGACAAACAAAGTGCACGCCATTCCCCTTCGGTCGTCGTGGGTCATGACTTGTGCCTACGCCCCGAGCGGAAACTACGTGGCCTGCGGCGGTCTCGACAACATCTGCTCCATCTACAATCTCAACCAGCAACGAGACGGCCCTACGAGGGTGGCAAGGGAATTGTCGGGCCACGCCGGATACCTGTCGTGCTGCCGATTCATCAACGACCGCAGCATTCTTACCTCGTCGGGCGACATGACGTGCATGAAGTGGGACATCGAGACGGGCCAGAAAGTAATTGAGTTCGCAGACCATCTCGGCGACGTCATGAGCATCAGCCTGAACCCGACAAATTCCAACACATTCATTTCGGGTGCATGCGATGCATTTGCCAAGCTGTGGGATATTCGAGCTGGCAAAGCCGTGCAAACCTTCGCTGGCCACGAGTCGGATATCAACGCCATCCAATTCTTCCCCGACGGTCACTCTTTTGTCACGGGATCCGATGATGCTACCTGCCGGCTGTTCGATATTCGTGCCGACCGCGAATTGAATCTCTACGGCGTAAGTCAACACCAATGGGGACGGCCTCGGATGGGTGCTAACCGCGACTAGTCTGACTCTATCCTCTGCGGTATCACCTCGGTGGCGACGTCGGTCTCGGGCCGTTTGCTCTTCGCAGGCTACGACGACTTTGAATGCAAGGTTCGAATTTCCGTATTCTAGGGGAAAGAAGCAGTGGCAGAGGGCCGTGGGCCGTGGCTAACAATATGAACAGGTCTGGGACGTGACTCGCGGCGAAAAGGTTGGCTCTCTCGTGGGCCACGAAAACCGAGTGAGCTGCTTGGGCGTGTCCAACGATGGTATAAGTTTATGCACTGGTTCTTGGGACTCTGTCGTAAGTAAAGCAACCATTCACGGGGTCTCTTGGCTTGCGATTGCTCCTCATCAACGCTGCGAGATCGACACTCTGGCCTGTGCTGTGGCCTGTGCCAATATCGGCGATCCCCGCGATCCTCCGCTAACCAGAGTTCCCCACTACAGCTTAAGATCTGGGCCTATTAAAAACGATTGACAACGACTACGAAGATCGAGGTTGCTAGTTGGTGTTTTTGTCGGGATATGCCAGTGTCATGAGACGACGC
>Ga0247774_1000314_pt1 | contig 23499 bp, 21 predicted proteins | sample UWRJL001104B6_FD_179933 | JGI IMG/M metagenome (GOLD analysis project Ga0247774, IMG submission 179933) | Plant litter microbial communities from Arlington Agricultural Research Station in Wisconsin, United States - UWRJ-L001-104B-6 | ecosystem: Environmental > Terrestrial > Plant litter >... | reverse complement strand
CCTGATACCAGCGCGTCTTTGCACACAAAAATCCAATCATTCAGATTTGACCAATCCCAGAATTTCAATAGTCTTCTCTACCCAATCTTCAGCCCTCCCATTGTTTTGCACTCCTGGCTCGAGCCATGTTCGGTCCATCCCGCCGCAGCGTTTGAGATCACTTTGCCAGAGCCGCGAGTGGCCTCCTACGAACGATCTTTCAGAAGTTTCCCTGTGTTTTTTTTTCTCCAGCATTAAGAGTCTGCGCAGAAGCACATCGAATTTGTGTGCACACTTGGCTACCCAAACTCTTCTACGGGATCTCCATTAGCACGCACACTTGATTACCCTCATCACGAGGTAAGCCTTGCCTTTCAATCCTTCCTTCCTTTCTTCTCCTTTTTCATGCCCGAAGCTTTCAACCTGTTATTCTTGCTGCATTCATTTACACGAACCGATACCTACACTCCCGGCAACAGACCTCTAACACTGCACGCTTAACGACACGGCGTATGGCAGTTGTGAATACTTCCGCCAAATGCACTCTCTCAATGCCCTTCGACTTCTAAGCTTTCTTCTGCTTTCTGTTTGCACCGCCCCTGCCCTTAGTTTGCTCCTTCTTACCTTGCCAGTTTCACATACTTTCTTCACTCCGCCCTTTGACAAGCTTCATTCGGTGATTCACCGCGACCACTTTCGGCACCGTCATTCCTCTAGCATCACAAAAGGTCGAGCTCTGTTCAGGACAGAGTGTCTCGCTGTCTTTTCACTTGCCTAAAACCTTTACTCCAGCCTTACAACCCTCACTCTCATGAGAATGTATTGAGTTGTGAGTTTATGGCTTGCATCTGTTTCATTCCACTGACAAGATATTCCCTTTCTCGACATCGACTGAAATACTCGTGGACAATGGCTAACATAATTCATCACAGGCCTCGCCACCTATCAGCGATCCTGCAATCCTTACGAATCTAGTCTATCCGGTATTCCATACCGCTCCCATCCTTTCCACAATGTCGGCCGCGGAGTCGACCGATCAGAGCGGCGCCAACGATACGAAGTACGACGTCCTCTGGGCTCAGATTCGAGAGACTTCCCGAAAGGTGGATGAGTATGAAGCAGAGGCATGTCTATAATTGTCTGCAACTGTGAATTTCAGCTTGCTGATGTAGAAACAGCTCTCTAGCAACAACCTTGCAGGCCGCGAAGTGTCTGCCCCTCAGCTCGGCGGAGCCTTCGTCAGTCAGCCCTGTATTCAGACGCCTTCTCAGAATGGCATCAATCTTGACATGATCCCTTTTACAGCTCCACATGCCGGACACCTCCAGGGTCTACGGATTAGCGTTCCTAACTCGCCAACACCACCTGCCCGACTCTCTGATGCCAACGTGTCAGGATTCAGACGCCCGAACCCCCCTCGCAGACAGCCCGAGGGCCATATCATCGACGTCACTACAGATAGCAGCAATGCGACCACAACCACGGCCAAGACCGAGGATTATAGTACAGAGAACACCACAGCCTCAAAGCTGGCCGGGTCGACGCATAAGATCAATGCGGCTGCAGCTGAGTTTCGTCCAAATGGCGCTCTCCAACATGGCCAGCAGACAGAGTTCGTCCAGGCCAACTCCAATGCAGCTTCTTGGAACCGTGTCCCTCATCAGGGCCCCGATCGCTTCGTCCATGCAGGAATGGTCCCGCCTCCGCCTCCCCGACCCTCCACACCAGTCCAGCAGCCTCCAACTGTCCATAATATGCCACTACAGCCCGGCTTCTTCCTTCATCAGATGCCTCAGCATATTGTCCAAGGTTCATTTGTCCACAATCCCGTGGCAGGGCCACAGCCTGGCGGCACTCCGGAGACCAACACCTTTGGCCCAAACCAGCATCTTCAGCTCGTCAGCCCCGAGATTCTTAGAGCGCTTGACGGCCCGACGGGCAACCTGCAACGTCTGAACTTGGTGCCGCCCAGCGCACCTCAGTCCAAGGAGCTCTCTCGTCTGCTGGAAACCTCTGGTGGCATCAAGATTGAGAATGTCATGAGCGACGAGTTCTTCCCCTTCGTGCCTAGTCCGTCTCTTGGTGGCCAGCAAGTCGACTGGGGAGTCATCAAGATCGCTAACGTGAGTTCCCGTCTTTGTACACTAACATAAAGGCGCGTCTAACGCTTCCAAGATTCCATTCGACGCCGCTCGCAATGAGATCGATGCCTTCCTGGGTCGCAACTGTGGCCTCGTTGAGGACAGGCACGAGCCCATCCACATCATCATGGACCGACTGACTGGCAAGACAATGGACGCCTATGTCGAGTTTCAGTCCCTCGATGCTGCCACCAAAGCTGTTCAACGCCACGAAGAAAACTGCAAGGCAGGACGTCCCTCCAAGATTAGGGATCGCGAAATTGACGTCGAACTTTCTTCCCAAGAACAACTCATGAAGGAAATCTTCCCAAAGGCCAAGGGCGTCCAGTGGCTACGCAACGTGCCTATTTTCAGGCCTCATGACGAACCTAATGGCCAATCGCACATCTTCACTGGCTTCATCACGAATGAAGAGCTTACAGTAGTCAGCAAGCTTGTCGACAATCCGCATCGTGTAAGTAACTTATAATTTATATGAGGTCAGTCCAACCTAACTTAGGCCACAGTGCCCCTTCTCCAAGGATGCCCCTGAGCGTCCTTATGAGTTCATGATCAGCACACTCAAGAAGTACCCCTGGAACCAGACGGACCGTATCACCACCAAGGACCAATATCTTCTGTTCAAGACGTGTTTCGGTATGGTCTCAAGGCTGCAGCGGCGCATGGAGAGGAAGACAGACTACCCCGCTCGACTCACCGTCACCTTAATGAAGCGATTTACAAGCGCCATCTGCCTTTGCTCCGGTTTTACAGTTCATCAGAAGACGAACATTGCCGATCTTATTAACATGGACACCCAGCGACGACGAGATCTTGGTCTCCCCAACGACGGCCTGGGATGGATGCATCAATACGTTACGGGTGTTAAGATGGGCTTCCCTCTCGACTTGATTGATGTAAGTTTTCTTATTAGTCTCAGTCTTTCTCCCCATCGTATACTAATAGCACCTAGTGGTATGTCAGGGTCATCCACCAGGAAACCCTCCGGACCCTTAACCGGCTACCTCTTCTTGAGCGTCAGAAAATCGAGGAGAAGGGCCGCACGACTGCCTTGAAGACGCCGTGGGGCCACTTCTGGTACCTGGTCAACTATGACCGCGAGCATATGGACTGCTACACCCTCGACCAGTGCGCCGCCCGCGAGTTCAGCGCCATCGACTCGATGCTCCGCCAGGCTTTCCCATCCCAGCTCGCCCTGCAGCCACATGGCATATCTACTGGCCATGAGCAGCATATTTAGCTTTACCCCCTTCGCATCACATATCCTTCATGTCGATCCTGGTAGGGCAGAGTGGTCCTTCAAATTCGGCCGGATTATCGAACGAGGACCGCGACGACAGGCTAATGATTGTGTTTTCGCCTCCCTTGTCCGCTTGGCGTTGGCGGCAGAACCATATGATACCAGAGCATCCTTTTCCTTTGTTTCCTTCCAGAATCGCCACCAGAGACAGCGGGCGCCTTCAGAGCTCTCGGAATCTTGAATTTCACGGAGTGTTTGTTTCGTGCATATTGGGTCCCCTCGCACGGAAATTTCCGGGTAATTGCTTTTCAGGTGTTTCCGCCCCCGTCAAGAAAGGGTTGACGGTTGGGGAGGAGGGCAAGGAGGTTTGGATCCACAGCGCCGCTTGGGGCTTTCGGGGCGTTCACTAGAGGAGAGAGAGAGAGAGTCTTTCCCACACAGACGGAATCTAGACTCTGGTGTTTGCTATGGCTAGAGCTACATCATCTGGACGAGGCTCATGGCTTCGGCGCTTCTGTGGACTTGTTAGACGTATTGTAGTGCATAGATAAACCTCAAAAAATCCGATGATCATCAACCTCTGTCTCCGCATGGGACAATGTTGACATACCCCACATACGTGAAGCCACCATCGACACCATTCCCTTCCCTCTCTACGCTATAGAGAACCCAACTGTGTGCAAAGGCCCCTCTATGGCCAGCAAGTACCTATCGCTGGCTAACTCATTTATTCAAACTCGCTTCTCCAAACGCCGGATCCAACTTTTCCCCGCAACATCCAGAAAGCCTCAAGCCCAGGCCGGACCGCGATCGACAGAACCCTCCTTCCCTTTTGCATCTCCCGTGTGCTCCTTGCCCGTTCCCGTCAGAGGCATGAGGGTCTCCCGCCTGACCAGAACTAGTAGTTAGTCCACATGGAACACCTCCTCAACATCCTTCCACCACCCCGGCTCCTCCGCCTCGCTGCTCGTCGCCCCGGGTACCATACTCTCCTGCATCGAATCCGTCATGGCCCACCACTCCTTCACCTTTGGGTTTTCCTTCATGCGCTCCATGTCCCCCTGGAAGTCGTAGCCGACATACTTGAAGGTCGCGAAGAGGATGCCCGTGCTTTCGTCGTGGAAGATTGTGTCTAATGCGCGAAACGGAGAATCCCATTTAGCAACTAGCAACCGGAAGGAAGACAATATTTAAGAGTCGGGGCCTGGGGGCGGTAGGGCGAGGCACTTACAGTCCTGGATGTTAGAGTGCTTAATCTGTTTCAATACCTCCGGCCAGACGTGGGCGTGGATTTCCTTGTACTTGGCCCGGAACTCGGGCTTGAGCTTAACGATTTGGCCGACGCGCCGGCCGTTGACTTTTTGTCGGGTTGACGGTGACTCGATCTGGCCTTCTTTGGGCTTTGTCCACATTTTGCTAAGGGATCTGGCGTCGAGTTCGCGACGCAAATTTTTTGGGGGGGGAGGGGGAGGAAACTGCTCGTGTCAAGTCTCGATTCGAGCGGGCCGAGATGTCCGAAAGTGTGGAAAAATGCTGACTCCGGCGAAAGCAGCAACCTTAAAAAAGAGGATTTTTCGTGCTTTGTAGTAATAAACGAGCAATAAAAAATCTCCGACCCGAAGATTTGGGGCCAAAGAAACGATGAAGGGCTAGAGCTGCGGGCCGCACTTTATATGCCTCCCGCCTCCCCTGAGACGCCGAGGTCCTCGCAGGAAGCAACATGAGCGTTGCAAACATCATCACGAGGAGGGACATGGGATTGGAGACGGAATACGGCCTCCGCAGGTGGGATGGATGCGGCGATGCGACGGCGGCAGAGAGCAGTACCCCACCACAAGCAACCGGACTGCATAGGCGTTGTCCTCTAAGACGGAGTTTATACCGTAGCTGCAGGACCTGGTCGTGGAATGCAGGTGCTCTTGCCGTGCTCTACCCCAATTGAGTGGTGCGGCAAAAACCATCGAGGTGAAGGCCAGCAAAGCTCCAATATCTGGAGCTGTAATATGGGACCTTTCCTTGGTACCGTGCTTCACCCCAAAGACCTGTGTTTCACTAATGGGAATTCCGGCATAGGCGAGCTTTGGGTATATGCAATCTCGGATTGCTATCGTGATCTGCGCGATATTTGCTTGCATCGCACCTGGCGTCTTTGAAAAGTCTTCGGATCTCCGCTGCGGGTCGCTGAGTAGTCCCGAAACCGTCGGCAATGAGGGGCTAACATATGGAGCTCTGATGGCGGGGTATCGTGAAGTGCGAATCAACCTGAGCTCCTCCCTCCTCTCTGCAGCTTCCCTTCATCATGATAGGTTGTAGCAGCTCTAACCATCCACAGTCGGCTAAAGCTTGCATCGTGAGGGAGCTAGTACTAGCTTGTGTTCATTGCTTTTCTTTCGGGCTGGTACGCTATGGGTCTAGATCTTGAACGTGGAGATATCATGCGTCGAAGAGTTTATTGCTTTGTCGCTGCTGCGGATTACGGGGGTAGAGATCTGAGGCTCCTTTTAGAGAGTCCTCGGAGGTTACCGATCAAGGTTACTAAAGATTATGGAGAAGAGGGAAGAGATGCTTGATATCGCCAAGCTCTGTTGGGAGACAAACGCGGCTAGTTGCGGATAGGCATTTTTCCTGGGGAGGAGGAACCTGCGTTGATGGTCTCTCAAAGATCCTCGCTAGTTTACAGCAACCTACTATTCAGTACAATACAGCAGATAGCGTAGCGAGAAGAAAAAAAGCATGCATAGGGGGACACGTAAAAAAGTGCTAAAGGCGGAATAAGAAGAACACAAGGAAGAGAAAGTAGAAAACTCAATGTAAATTATATATACCAATCCAACAAGTGAAGCAGAGAAAACGCAACGAGCGTATAATAGAACAAAGAGAAGAACTGAATAACGGAAAAGAAGAATCCAAGGAAAGAAGGAAGGAAGTGTTAAAAAGTATAGGAAAGAAATATGAAGACTGGAAGTCGAGGTGCGAATACTGTTGCAGCCTCCCTCAATGCCGATAATAAAAGAGCTCGAGAGGGATCCAACCAATCAGCGCCTTCCATAGCTGCCCCTCTTTCATGTGACTTGGCCAGAGCTCCTTCAGCGGTCTATCAGCTACCCCGCGCCGACCGTGACAGTTCTTGTTCCTGAACCTGGTAAAGTCAGCTGCTTTCAGTCCCAAGGCAGCCACGTCATTCTCCTTCGTCAGTTGAGGTTTTTCATCACCTTCAGGCTGCAGTTCCGTAGCTTTCTTCGGCAGCCTTCTATCATCGGCCAAATTTGATCTTCTCCTTTTACCACTTAGCCAAAATAAGACCGAAGTACAAACTCACCGTAGGCTATCTTCCACCAAAGCTGGCGGCATCATCGACACAACCAGAACAAAACCAAACAGCCCGTCCAAAATGAGTGGCTTCGTCTACTCCACCATCAACAAAATCCGCGACCGCTACGCACCGGTCAGCACCACCTCCACCTTCCGCAAAACCGGCGAGATCACCCCTGACGAGTTCCTCGAGGCAGGCGACTACCTCGTCTCCAAGTTCCCGACCTGGAGCTGGGGCGACGCCGACGACCCTTCGCGCCGCGCCTCACATTTGCCCGCGGGGAAGCAGTACCTGGTGACGCGCAACGTGCCGTGCCACCGGCGGCTCAACGACGACTTTGCGGGCGATGCGGGCCATGAGGAGGCGGTAGTGAACGACGGCGAGGACGTCAGGGGGGATGGCGCCGAGGACGACGGGTGGCTGCGGACCGGCGGTTTGGCAAGCTCGCAAGGACTCAAGGTGCAGCAGGTGAGAACGATGGATGAGAGTGGGCAGGTGGGAAAGGCGGTGGAGGAGGATGAGATTCCAGATATGGAGGATGAGGACGACGATGATGCTATTATACGGGATGCGTCGGATGGCAAGAACGGGTAAGTTGCGTGCATCTTCCAAGTGACGCTTCGCTCAGAAGGTCCTAACTAAAGCTGGTTGTCGAAACAGTGGCAGGAGAACGTACACCCTCTACATCATGTATTCGCCCTACTACCGGACCCCGCGTCTCTACCTTTCGGGTTACTCCCCGGACGGCCAGCCCCTCCCGCCGAGCGACATGATGGACGATATTGTGGGCGATTACAAGGACAAGACGGTGACACTTGAGGACTTCCCGTTCTTTGCCAACAATATCAAGATGGCGAGCGTGCACCCCTGCAAGCACGCCTCCGTCATGAAGACGCTTCTGGATCGTGCCGACAAGGCGCTGCGGATCCGGCGCGAGAAGCTTCGCCGGGCCGCCGCTAGCGAGGCCGCTGGCTCGTCTCAGGCAGGCGGTACTGAGGGTCTTGTAGAGGAGGTGCAGAAGCTGGATGTCAAGGATGCCGAGGCTACCGCAGATAGGGAAAGCGAGTGGGAGGAGGTCCGGGAGAGTGATGCTGAAGAGCAGGAGGTTGCGATTCGGGTGGATCAGTACCTTGTTGTGTTCCTCAAGGTATGCCATTGCTTTCCTATTAATATTTTTTTCTTCTTTTTTGCCTGTTCTTCCCTCCCTTTTTCTTTATTCTTTCCACCCCTCTTCTCTCTTTCTTCTTATTACTAACATGCGTTTGCTAGTTTATGGCGAGTGTCACTCCAGGCATCGAGCACGACTTCACGATGGGCGTCTAATTGGGCGCCAAGAGAGGACACAAAATAGGAGGGAGATAGAATGGTCAGAGACAGAGACAGTGACAAGATCCTGTGATTTGTTCTAGGGGAGGGTCAGAGCTTGTTTTCCCCGGGAGTTAAGAGCGTATCCCGTAAAGTGCATAAGTACAGGTAGAGGGGACAAATACCAGTGTTTAAAACATAGAAATTTTTCAGCTTCGTTTTGCTGTGACCACCACAGCCACTAGGCTGTTTATCGACTTGCTGCCACTTCGCGATACCCCCTTCCTGACAAGACGGGCGAATTCTAAGTTGGTACATCGATAGGTGCTACTTAGTAACCCGTCATCTGCCACGATTGCTGAGGGCCGAATGGCTGTGGATGGGCTCATCTCGTTCATTTCGGCGCGTCTGAGCCTTGTCAAGACCGATTCGGTACGCGAGTTAGCTGTCGGTTAGCTTGTTCACTAGATGGAAAGTAGAGTAACGGCGGGTCAGTCCAGCGATATCCATATCAGCAGTGGCAACTGCCAACAAAGTGAGAAGATACTAAAATAGGGTATGTGGGCATTAACTCCGCTATTCCAACGACGCCGATCGAAGAATCCCACCCATTCGCGCCTTTTTAACTTTGATTTATCCCCAACGAAGCCTCACCTGGCATGTGCACCAGACATTTCCGGCTCTTCCCTCACTTGTTCGCCCAAATGTCGCGAGCTCCTCTTTTCCCGTTCCCGATCTTCTCTTTCCCACTCGCTCCCTTTCTTCGTCCTCCTCAAGTACCACCTCAACGGCGCAATAACCAGGCACTCCCAGAAAACGGGCACGGCCGTGACGAGCGCCACAAAGAAAGCCATCAACTCGCTCGAAGACTTGAAATGTCCATGCGTCATGTCCAAGTGGTTGAGTGCAATGGTCCCTTCGGTAATGGCCATGGTGACGGCTAGCAACGCAAGCTGCAACCCCGCAATGACTCTGAAAAACTGACGACGGCCATGGCCTGCCCGGCCTTTATGTTTGTACTTGCGCTTTCCGCGCATTGCCCCCCGTTCTTCTATCTCGCCGTGCGAGCTTCTTGACCCATCGCGACCGAGGAGACCTCGTTGTGATTCCATGTCCGAGTCGGCGGTTTGACGCTCGAACCACTCTCTCGCCTTGAACATATTGGTGCCGAGAATGAGGAGCCCGTAGAGGAGGTAGAATACCCCGAGGATGACCATGACGACCGTCCACGTTTTTAACCAGGCGCGGAACTTGTCATCGTAGATGCTTGCGGGGACAAAGAACCAGAGCAACTTGACGTCGCACCCCTGCTTTTCTCCGCGGTCGATTCCTTCCCAGTAGAGCCAGGGGCGGACAAACTGAAATGCCGCCCACGAGACGCAAATGATCCCGATGGTCAGCATATCCAGCGGCCGGACAGCCTGCAGGCCTTCTCGGATTTCGGCGACCGTTTCGCGGGAACGGGCAGAGCGGTAGTCTGTTTTGGCGGCGTTGCGGAGCTTCTTCTCGGCCTTGGTGGCTTGCGCATGTGACAAGCCGTACGTCTCCGCAGCGCGGATGAAGTCTTCGGTAAACGTATCTCGTCGGAATGACTTATGGCTATCCGTAAGTTCGTTGACCCGCGGTGGGGCGTACCCTTGATACACCTCCGAACCATCCACCGCCCTCCCAAACTGCGTCAGCGCATGCCGAAGGGCCACGAGCTCATCAGCATCATCGTTATGATTCTCCGCATCTTCCAGTGCGTAATTTGCTCTATGAACACCCAACCCTGCCCGAAGGAGCTCCTCCCGCCTAGCCCTCTCAGCGTCATCTCCTCCGTGGCAGTCTTCCAGTATATCTTCGACAGCATCCTTCTTTCCCCTCTCCTTCTTCCCATTCCTCCTTGAGAGCGCCACCTTTCCTGCCACAGCCCGAACAAAGATGTCGCTGAAGAAGACGTACTTGCCCATCAACGCCATGACGATGTACCAGTCCAGCAAGATGAGGCTCTTACCGGTCGAGTTGACGAGGAGGGTGATGAAGAGGGAGATTACGAGAATCGCAAGACCCATGCGGATGCCTCGTAACCCGTCCGTGTAGCCTGTCAGGAGGGCGACGATGGCGGCAAAGTATTGAATGTAGAAGCCGAGGCGGATGCCCAGGCCGTAGATAGTCGAGTCGCCGAAAAGGTGACATGGTGGGTAAGACTGGGCCTACACGAGGAGAAGAAGTTGTTAGGCGTGGGCTCTACTGCTACTTGATGGTACCAAAGAGAGTATTAAGATGGGAAGTAAAATAGGGTTTGAGACTACTCACAGCTACGCGGTGGCCATCCCCTACGAAGCGCGTTGAGGATAAAGACTGACCCATTACGTATGTCTTTGTACAAATCCTGAAGGCTCAATACACGCAATTCGAATGCATCCTCTTTGCGCTCATAAAATGTCGTGAAGCGACGACGCTATCATTAGCAAAATATCCCCCCAAAAAAAAGGTGAGAAGTTCAAGATTTGACCTTCTACCAGTCGACCTTCCTCGGTTTCGCGCCAGTAAGAGATCTCCAGGGTTCGACATTAGCAGCCAACCATGCGGATAACAGCTCAAGGTGTTGCCGCCTTCGTATTAGTGCAGCAAAGATAAGCGTTGCCCGGGTCTCGCGTTTTCTCAGGTGCTTCCACCACATTTCCCTGCTCGACCCTGCTCGACCCTGTCTTGGCCCACACAAACGAGAGAACCGGCGATCGGGGGGGGTTGTGCAACCAGTGACGTAGTCCGATTCGTGGGTCGGCCGAAATTGGCAGGTTGGCGGGAAATTCAACCTCGGGGCTGGTCCTCTTGGCGCGCCATCTCGCCTATCACGGTCGGCAAAGCCCTGACGTGGCGCGCTGCGGGGACCCCAGTGTGGACCACTTAAGCCTGTTTGAGAGCTTGATTCGTTCTGAAAAGAGTTAAAGTGGTGACGACATATGCGCTCTGCTGCCCCCCTGTGGTACAAGCGGCGCGGTGAGAAAGACGGGCTTCGAATGGCTACGGAAAGCCAACCCCGTGGATTTTAATCGCTTTGGAACTGGTTGGAATGGTCGGAGAGCTGCTGCTGGTTTCGTTATTGGTGATAATTATGGATGCCATGGGATAGGTTGCTGACGGCATTGTTCGTACAGGTGAGTGGGAAAAAACGAGAAATTTGATGTGCGATTTCGATAGGAATATCTCAGAGGGTGGCCAAATGCAAGGTACTGCTGGTAGGCAGGTTTGGTTGGTACGGTGGTCGATTGGCCAAATTGACTTACACGAACGAGCGCGTGCCTAGTTTCCGGGATGCCAATTTCCAATAACCCCATGCCGAGATAGCGTTTGCCTGGGCGGACCAAGATTATTTTCTCTCGGTGTTCTCTTCCGATCGAGTTTCCTCTCTTCTTTCAGACGTTGCAAATTTAGTATTTACTTTCCCATTGCCGATTCTTATCAAAAGCCGTCGTTTTGTTTCAAGGCACAGTGGTAGAAGAACATCGAACTCTTTGATCTGCATCAACTACATGGAAGAATAAACTTCCATCACATCACTTTCATCCTGTCTGCTACCAGATAAAATCTCGTGATAACTCGATTCAAGTTGGTGAAACATCTGCGAAAGAGAACATTATACAAACCCAACATGAAGATCACGACATTAGCAGCTACCCTCCTCCCTTCACTGTTCCATCTCACCATAGCCGACGAGCTTAGTCGCCGCCTAATGACACCACCAGTATACAAATGGATGAACCTCTTCCCCAGCAACAAGCTCTTAAAACGCCAATCGGGCTACCACCCCGAATTCGGCGGCTGTGACTACACGGGGACGACGTGCGAGGAAGCATGCGGCGGTGGCTACGAGGAGTGCCAGGCGAGTACCGACCTGGCTCTATTTTGCTATGATCCGACAAGGGGACAAATCTGTTGCACCGACGACTCCGGACGTAAGTTTTATCTTCCAAGCCTTCTTCCGGAAAGCTAAACCTCCAAAACTGGTTTACGGTTGAGGATTTGTCAAAAAGACGATGATTTATCTGACGAACAAGCAGGTGCTTGCGACAAGGGTTTCTACTGCGCAAAAGGCGCAGAAAGAACATGGTGCTGCCCTGAGGGATTGTCAATAGATGACTGCGAGGCGCTATTCCAAGAAGGTCCATTCACATCACTCGGTACAGAACCACTCAAGACGCCATCTAAACCATCCAACCCATCAACCACATCAGCCGGCGGCCGTGGCACGCCAGTAGGAGCCGAGACCAAGACCGAAACAAAAACCGAGACGGTGACGGTCAATGGAGGCACGACCATCCGCACGACCATTTTCGCCCCCCTGACCGAAACCCTCACTGAGACTTTTACGATTACGGTGACTGGTGACATCCCCGAGGACGACAGGACCGTTACAATGACGTCGGTGATTACCATTGCGACGACGCAGACTATTGTGGTGGGTGGAACCGAGACAACCGGAGCGGCTTGCACGGCAGGAGAGACGTGCACGACTAGTGGGCCGGCGGTGGTTATGACGGGGAAACCGCCTGTTGTTGTTACTATCAGCGGCACGGCGAGAAGGCGAGTGGACGGGCTTGTGTTGGCGGTGACGGGAATATTTGGTCTGTTAAGCTGGGCTTAGGATTGGCGGTCTAGTATGGGAGTTGAAGAAGTAAAAGCGGAAGCGTTGCGTTTCGGCGTTGTGATTGGCAGCAGTCTAGGTCATATATGGGGTATCATAGAGAGCTTTGTGCTAAGAAGATCGCAATTACTACGTTTCTGAAATATTCGTCTAGAGTATAGTATGCCTGCGAAACGCACCATCTGGTCGTGTACCCCAAGATACCCATTCCCTAACTCATACCTCCCGCCTCTTGAACATGAACTCCTTGGTTGGATCCGGAATTGTCTACCCCCAGATTAGTAAGTACACGCTTCTTCAACGCAGCAATAAGGCCAAGGAGGAAAGACTTACGGTGCCGCCAAAGGGAATATTTGGAACCCTCCCCTCCAACCCCTCCGGATTCGCAACCCGGAACCTCAAAAGTACATTCGCAAAAATCATCTTGATCTCATTTGCGGCGAAGAAGCGTCCGGGACACGCATGTCTCCCGTACCCAAACGGCAAGTGATGCTTGTTCACGCTAACAAGCTGGTTCATGGCCGCAGCCTCGGCAGCCTTCGTCCCCTTACCATCACCACTGACGGTGCGAAGGCGGTAGAACCTGAGGGGATCAAACCTCTCAGGGTCCTCGTGGATGGCCGAGTCGAAATTGAGGCCGATGGCGGGGACTTCGATGTGGACGCCCGCAGGGATAACTTGCCCCGAAGAGAGGGTGACCGGCTTGAGGACTTTGCGGGTAAAGGAGACTTTTTTTTTTGAGACGAGTTAGATTCCCGCGTCGTGTTCAAGCTAAATTTATCAGATGCAACATACCGAATCCGGGAGGCTCGAACCGCATAGTTTCTCGGAGGAAGCTATCCAGCTTCTTCATCTTCTGCAGCGCCAGACTGCTGAACTCCCCGCCCGTCTCGGCTAGCACCGCTACAATCTCTTCCCTCAGCTCATCCTGCAGTTCGGGCATGGTGGCAATGTTGTAGAAGCCGTTGCTCGCCGTCTGGGTCGTGGTGTGAATGGCGGCAAAACTCAATCCCAACTGCGCCTTCGCAATGGTCTCGATATCACGCCCCTTCCCCTGACGAACACTGCCGTCCATCAACCACTGCAGCGCGTCGTCTGGCTTTTCATATTTTTCGCCAAGTCTCCGCGCATCCCCCAGCCGCTTGTTGATAACGGGCTGCAGGAAATCCATAGCCTGCTTCTGCCATTTCTGCACATCCCGGACCTCAGGCAACCATCCGGCTCTAAACCAGCGTTGCCAGTTTGGAAGCGTCTGGACGGCGCGTACGGAGCCCATTACGTCAACGGTGTAATTGATGGCGGCCTTGATGTACTTTTCGTCCCGGCAGAGCTCGGGTCCTATGAAGATGCGACCCGAGACCATAGCGACGATGCGGAGGAGTTTTTGGTTGATGTTAACAGGGGTCCAGTCTAGACAATTCGGTATCTCGAGGGCGATTGCATCAGCTACTTCCTGGGCGATGACCGGGTTGAGCCGGACTGTACCCGCATTAGAGATTGGACACGATGAAGAGAGGAAACAGCCTGGGTGATGGAGTTGACGATACCGAGCGACGGAGTGAGGTCCCCGCGGACCACTCCGGCCACGAGATGCTCTTCATTCGTGAACTTCGTGTACTTCATCTGGAGAGTCTACTCTTCCCGTTAGTCACTGAAAATTCTTGTCTTCAAGCCGTCCCACCTACCTCCTCCACCGACTTCATGAAGCTAATGTGGTCATCCGGAAATTTTTGAAGCTCGGCGAGGTACTTGGGCGAAACCACGACCGTTTGCGACTCTGCAGGCTCCGTGTAAGTCTCTGTTCTATGGTGACCGTCAATTCACTCCAGGGGGACGAACGCTTTGTTGTCGTCATCCGACAGATTCCATCACCAAAAGTCTTATACGCCTCCTTGTAGAAATCTCGTGCCTGGGTAATAAACTGGCTCCGACGCGTCTTTTCATCCAGCCTGTCGGCAGCGAGGACCTGGATTCGGGAGAGGAGACGTTGGTTATTCAGAAAATGCACCAGGGACGTTCCGATAACGACTAGGCCGAGCACCGCAAGGAGGGGCCACCGCTCTTCGAAAGTCTGAATTCCTTGAAGGACGGCCATGGCGAACTTTGTGCTGGTTGTTGTCGGCTCACAGCGTCGATTATCAAGCCGTATGAAGATGGAAGAAGGTGCCGTTATTTTTTACCCGCCTCTAGAAAGTGACAGGATCCCAGTACCATGCCAAACTAGCTAGAGAGCAAACCCTTCTAGAAAACGACACGGGAGCTTCTCCGGGATAAATATACACATCCTCCGAACCCTCCCATCGTCCGTGCGAAGATGTCAACGATAGGGATACTCATCGACGTCGCATGCCAGGAACCCACCGGTGCGAAACTACCCTGCAGCAAGGAACAAAATATTGCCGCGCGTAAGAAGTAATATTACTAGCAGTAATCCGATTCGCGCTCGAGTGGACAGACGGGCCCAGCTTGCGCCTCCATCCATTCCACCCCGGCATCTCGCCCAAGCGATGCAGATACCCGAGTCCACTGTCTCACATTAGGATCGCGGCGGGGCTGCACGCGAGGCACATGTATGGAATCCGAGCCTGTCCCAGCCCGTTTAAGCGAGGCGCCCATCAACGTGGTCAGCAGGCAGGAACCATGCTTTCTGCTCGGCATCCACCGCTCTTCGGCTAAGTATTGGAGTTCGATAGGTGGTAGTTTAGTTTTGCTCATCTCCAGCGCGGGGCCATGACGGTGATGGTTGTAGCAGCTAGTTCGATGGATCGTCGGCAAGTTCTTGATCGATCCACAAACGGCGAAGCGAACCCGAAAAGATCACGTTTTTCCTAGCTACCACGTCGTAAAAGCCGAGGACTTCGAATAAAAGGCCGGTTTTATTCAACCCGGTACCGAGATGCCTCTAACCGACCTCGAAAGAGTGGAGCCGGCCAAAGCGAAGAACGTATAAAGAATTGAAGATGCCATGGAAGCGAAAAAGTACCATAGTGTCGGCAGTATTCAAATTGCCGGATGTGCGCACGCGAAACAGAACCCGTCACCGTACTGGCTCGGACCGGTCGTTTTCGTATTCGGGCTCGCAGTCTTGAACAGGAAGCTTATTAGGATTTTACACGTAGTTGTGACGGTCCGAATAGCGTGAAACATAGTTGTCGCCAGAGCCAGCCAGCCAGCCAGCCAGCCAACCAAGAAAAAAAACGCGCGGTCGTTTCGCTCTCCAATCCCAGCAGTAAATCGCCTTCACAGTCGCTAGCTAGTGCTTACGAATCTGATCCTTTCAAGTTCACCGTCAGCAAATCGAAAGCGACCGCTTCTGGCTGGTAATCCGTGTTTTATGGTTGGATTGCGCGGTGGAGAAACTAACAGCGTCGGCACGCCGGTCCACCCGTAATTAGGATCGTCAAACTCCGGGAAGAATCCTACTCTGACCGTGGCTTCCGGGCATATAATGCAGAAAGGCATGGGAAGTTTGTCTACCGCCAGCATCTCGCCGTCTTTAAGAGACCTTTACTCCTGACAGGAAACTAGAGCGCCTCTGGAGTCTCTCCTCCTTGGTCTACTTGTCTACATCCCCACAGGAACAAGCATTTTTCGCACCGTGACATTGACAGGCATCGATTGTCTCCTGACCATGGCGCTCTCGGACCTGATAACAGGATTACGCATCTGGCTCTCGAGAATGGGCACTTTCCCCTCAGTGGCCCAATGTTAGGACGAAAGGACCTAGGCCTAGGTTGCAGAACTTGGTCCCTCGAATCGATCCATAGTCGCATTCAAGGCTGATTTGGATTGCATCACATTCGGGGATGCCAACGCTATGCTCTGGCGACGTACAGGTAGTTGCCGGGCTAGGGGGCCAAGGGACCTTGCCATCCCGTTACTCTTTGGACCCATGGCTGTTTCTGGGTCAATGATTGGTTCTGGAAGGTAGTTGGTCGTTGCGTAGTGAAGGAGATCGTGGACGGCGAGGCCGGCAGCCGTCATGTAAAGCCAATAAAGGTACGAGACGACCAAGTAAACCACATACTTTTCTACACAGTGGGGTTTTTGTTTCAAAAATGACGCCGAGACGTTCAAAATTCCTTCCTACCTACCTATGCGTCCGACCTCTGTACTAAATATGCTCGCGGGTTCTGCTAGATGCTAAGGTTGAGACATAGGAAGGGTTCAACATAGCTCTGAGTGGACACAACTTAGTTGTGGCAGCGGTGGCTTCTTCCGTTACGTAAGCAACACTCAACGGGCCGATGATACCTTGCCGACGTCATGTCGTCGTGATGAGCTCTCACGTTTTCATCAAGGTTTCATTCCTTGATGGCTGTGCGTCGGCTATTCAATCGCCGCGGCGCTAACGCTGCCGTATTCTTTCCCGTGGTTTCCCTTTGCGATTATATATTGCGGGACTTGGCTGTCACCAGTCGCGGCTGCTATGGACGACGTAGCAGACAGAGTCAATGGACTCTCAATCCCGTATTCGCCGCTGAACGACACCCCAGCCTTGCACGACTTGATACGTAAATTTCGAGAGCAGGAAGCATCACGATCCTTGAGGCAGCAGGAGCTGCTCAAAAGCATTATCGACCGCCGGAATAGCGAGATTGCATCCCTCGCCCGGAGTCGCGACGACGATGTGGCTTGCCTTTCGGCAGAGATTTCAGCGCTGCAGAAGCAGGTTTCCGAACTTCAAGCAGAAAACTTGTCCCTCAAATATCTCGCTTCGGCAGAACGGTCGCCGTGGAGGCTCCGAAGTCCACACTCAATGATCGACCCCAATCAGCCTGCCGTGCCTAAGATCGTCACTGCAGACGACGGTCCCAGCATCGACGTTAAGATGATCTATCCTGGACTTGAAGGAATCCACCTTCGTCCTGAAGCAGTTTCCAAGAAAACCTTTAGTGACACGGAACCCTACGACGCCAACAAGAGCATTTCCCCGACCACAAAGATTAGCCGTGGTGCGTCTAAAGAGGAGACCATGCAAGTCCTCAAGGCACCAGAAGAGCGACGTCTGACCATTAACGCCGGCCACACGCCAAATCATTCGATATCGCATCTGCCGTTGAAGGACCCCGCGCAGGAGGCTCGTGCTATGGCGACGGTCACGGTTGAGGAAGCTGCCGAGGCTGCCGATCGAGACGGGCCGTTGCCAGAACCGGTTGAGGATCATGTTTTACGCGGACCCTTGATGCTGCGAAACGACAAGGACTTTGACGAGGCATTCTTGCGGCAAGTGAAGGACAGGCTGGAGATGCACCAGAAAAGCCAGGAAAACAGTGCCGGCCCGTCAAGCCCTACAATTACTTCAAACGACCTGGCCGCAGTGAAGAAGCTCTAGCATGGTCTTCCACCTTCAGCCTTTCCCGCATGCTTGGCCACGTCCAGCAAGTTCATGGATCGATGCATATAAGTCCCTTTCATGGGTCAACACATCTAGGTTCTCCGCGCGAGGAAAAAGGCTCAGCTGATTCCAAAAATGTCGTGTTAGTAGACGACCATCAAGAGCAATGCCCACAAGCCTTGGAGAAATGACGACCTCTCTCGATACCCACAGTCTTTCCAGGAAGGTCAGTGATCTGTGGACGAACAATACGACCATTGCAATCTTAACCTAGGCTCTTGGATGGATCGGATGGAGGACTGGGTCCTTGGACCCCCATAATTTGGAAACGCCGCCCCAGCACTTCAATATCGCTTCTCCTTCATCCCGCTAGACTAGTACGTGCGCCCGGACTAGGACTTGCACCAGGCATTCTTTTAACGATCCCTTGTCACCAGCGCCACGGTGTTGGCTTTCTCGAAACTATTATTTTACGTCTCGATATATTCGTTAACCTCTAAACGAACCTGCGGGCATCCGTTGTTACTTTCGCCGGCGGCGACCTCTCCTGTGTCGCCCTAGCTCATATTTTGAACCCCGGTGCTCCGGTACCCCCCTCCAAGTTATTTAAGAGCCGATTATTTCCACCGTTTTCCATTCGCTATTTCAAAACGGCTCACCCTCCTCGAAGTGGGAAATATTCCTATTGGGGCAGGGCACCAATGACTGAGGCCTGTTCGATAAGTCGGTGCCACCATTGTCTGGTTCCAGCATGCTGTATTCTGGTGGTGGATGAGCCTCGATCGGATTTAGGTGCCCCGTCGTGTCAGAGTATGCCTGTACGACTTTTCAGACGGTTATGGCACGTCATTGACGCACTGGGCGAACTGGAAGTGTTATGAGAGCGGGCGATATGATCTGGCAGCAATGCGGCAGAAAACTGTTCCTGTACATCGCGGTCATGACTGATTGCTACTAAAAAGTTTATAGAACAGCGAAGGCTACAAAATGTATTAGAAGCCATTCAATCTACGAAGGCGTATGCCGTTTTTGGGTTAACATATTTCCGAACCCGCAGAGGCCAAAAAGAAAAGAAAGAACGGGGAAAGAGAAAATACGGTTTAGCGATGCTACAGTCGACTTGGCAGCCCTCTGAAGAGGTGTGTTCAGCTGTCCTAGGAAGAAAACATAGCTTTTTCGCTCACGGCGATCTCATTGCAGTCGGGGCGGTCGTCTTCCACAGGGTACCGCTAATTATGGTTGGTTCTACGGAACTCATGGAGATGTAGCGCTCTCATACCGTGGCAATTCCGAGGCTCACGAGACGGAAATTATTTCACGACAGGGCTTCATTCTCCGGGCGCTCACATACCGGGCAACATACGCATGGCTTGCCGTTTGAAGTAATCCATGCTCTTGAGCACGGCCTGGGGCTAGAACAACCTGGGAAAAAACTTTCCCAAAAGGTCCCCCACAAAAACGAGGCTACACAGAACATCGTGTTCCATATTTCAAAAGCTGGGGCGGGAATGGCCATTGCCCTCCACCAGGGCAGGGCAAACAGCTAAAATTGCAAGGTACGAGAATCTTGGGCTTCTGGCATGTCTTGACTTCAGTAACAACACCCTTGGGTCTCCCGAGGAATGCCAAGTTTGCATACCCTCCAAGAATAGCTTCTAGAAGTCGAATGGAGTCAAACTAAGTGACTTAAGTTGCCCAAACACGGGCCATCGTGGCAAGTTCATAGGGCGTACATCGCGATTGCGCCAGTATTCGGTAATGGCAAAAGAGACTTATCCGCTACTCCTGAACGAGTTCGTGTCACTGCATGTGATGAGTGCCGGGACGACAACCCATCCGCCGACGGGCGAGCTGGCACCGAACAGTTCCTTTTGCGATCTACAACGGTTCCGAACTAGTTGCCAATTAGGAAGCAAAAGGAAAACCCAAAACATGGCATGACTACTTGATCCCCTCCCTCCTAGGCTCGTTCGCAATTGCCATTGCTGCTCGAGCTACCAGCTTCGTCGACCCTCCGTCCAGGAGCTGGCACCCAGCTTATATACCTTGATGGGCGTTCAAGAACATGGAAAACAGATAATAATAAAAAGGTAGCCGACAACGTTTTCCTGCGATCATGGGATGATGTCGAATCGGCATGCTACGAGAAACTCAACGGTGGTGTTGGGATTTGAAAATTGGTTGGTACCGGCGAGGACGCTGGTGGATACCTCGCAGATACTCTTGATCAGCTGCGGTATTTTCCTCCACTCTGCATACTCTTGCAACTGATTACGATAGAGCTGCAGCATTTTGCCCCCATGGGAGATGAAATCGAGATACTTCCCGCGTGCTCTCAAGATTGCGTCTTCCGACTAGCGCCGGCCTCCCCTTGAGGGAGCCTTTCAAGCTTTCACGGGATGACAAGCGCTCCGAATTCCGCCACCGATTGCCAAGCTTTGAAATCTACTTGTCGGTGCCAGCAGCAAGTTACGGCGCTGGAGGCCAACTAAATAATTCATCCCATCTTTCGCAAGCGTCGGCACCCTTGTCGCGGAAGAGCTGGATGGCTCTCCCTCCCCGCTAACGAGGAGGCGAGGAAAGTATCGGGTGTCGGGATGGCCTCGACCAGGTACGTGCCGTGCGAACTCGCAGGTAGCTCCGTAGCGGACAGCACAATAAAGTTTTATGCACCTATGCTCTGAACGCATGGAGGGACACCCACGTAGAGATATAGCAGGGGAAGGAAAAGCGGGATCTATCGCTTATGTGTGTAAGAAGATTATCCCAAGTAAGAAAGCGCTCACGAGGGCAACGCTGTGCTTTGCTTTATCCAAACCCCGTCCGCCATGAGACACAGCACAGTTTGAAGCCAACCTTGTGGAACTGGGGAAAAACACAAGCCCAGGCTTTTTCGAGTGATTCAGCTGCTGTACCACACACCCTTCATGCCGAAGGGACCCGACGGATAAATCGGCCTCGTGGAGCTACTTAGCATGCTTGGCATGGCAGGATGTGGCTGCCGCTGCCGAATAGTTCGTGCAACGATTTCCGCGCAAGCTTTGAAGCATCGGATTTGTCGTTGCGATAAGTGTTGCGGGCAGAAACTTGAACGTAAATCGTGCGGAACAAACTGAGACTCACCGCCACTCATAGTTTGAGGCTCACTGGTCGAGGTAGGGGGAGTGTGATTGGCCCAAAATGCCGGAGATTGTGTATTTCATCCAATCACCGCCGAGCAATTGGGGAAGTGGCCCGGTGGAGTCTCTCCAAATGGTGAATACTTGAACAGGGAATTCTACCCCGCCCCCACTTTCCCACCACCACCATCTGAAAATTACGACATTGAAATCGACGCTTATTTTGGAGACCGCAGTCTTGCAAAGTCTCTCGAACCTGTCGTGCCGAACCTTCAAACGATTTCTCTCGAATGAAGCGCGGCCTGCTTGGAGGCTCCTGTCTCGGATGCGCCATTGTCAACAAGAACCAGAGTGTCCGTTCCGCAGATCGCCTTACTTTCGTCGTTGGTCCCAGCAAGAAAGCGGGTCACGAGACGCGTCAAGGCCATGCCATGCAGCTGCATAACCTTTCCATGCCTGCAGGACTCATTCCAGTGCTCGGTGCTCTGTTCAAATTTCGCACCAATTCTGCTGTGCATGCACCCTGCGATGCTTTTGGTTTTCCTGCAGAGCTCAAGCGAGCCAGGCGAAGGGGAGCGCAAAAAAGCCTGGCAACCAGGCTCGGGTTGGCGTTGTTGCGTGGGGGAACGAGAATATCCCGCTCGCTGGGTGGTGAAGCATTTGTCTGTCTGCAACGGTCCTGGAAAGCTGCAACTTACAGTGTGCGCTTTTGGTGAAATGGCCAGCTAACTGGTTGAACCCGAACCGATCATCATGGATATTCCTGACCGTGAGCTATGGTTATGGGCTTTAACCACAAACGGAAATCATGTATTTTTTTTCACCGTCGCATATAGTAAGATAAAAGGCTGATCCTGACGACATAGCTGCTGGTCTCAAGACCGGTTATGGCCTTTGTGAGGCAAAGTTTGGACGGATCCAGTTTGCAGCTTGGCGTTGACATCTAGGTTTTTGTCCATTCTTGCTTCCGAGCCCGACAGAGCAAGATCTCAGGCGAAGCTGGTCGTAATTGTCTCAATACTGCTAACAGATGCCGGGCTTCAGGTGAGTAGCCTCTCGTAGCATTTGAGCCGGGGCAAGCGCCAGGACGATTGAGACGATGCAACTCTAGAAGGATTTGAGCGGGCACACTAGCAGCTGGTCGTAGCCTGTTGAGATCTGGTCCGGCGCAAGCAGAGATGCTAGCTAGAAGAAGAAACAGGGAGTATCGCGCCGCCCCTTGAATCTGGATCTGTCGGCGAAAGCATTGTCAAAATCGTGAAGCTCGTAACCTAACGCTCGATAGGTAAACATCTACAGGGAGAACCCAATATATGTCGCGTTTGGTGGGGAATGAACTCATGGGGTAAGATGACGTTGTAGTGCAGCAACTTCGGTACGAAGGAGATTTCTTGGACGTAGATGTGCCATCTCGAACAAGCGCTGGCGAGCTCACTGAAAGATGCCCCTGGACCGAATTCTCCCGGTCGATTTAGTGCGTTTATATGAGCCAAGACCTGGATATATCTCCTCTGCGTGCGTGCAGACGGCTTCTAGAATGGGTCCACCCGCTGTACCGTCCGTCCATCTTGTTTTGCGCCGATAAATAAACGAAACAGCGCGGCGCGGGCGTCATTGTGGAGTCTGGCAAGCCAACCCAAATGGCTGGCTTTTCTTAAGGTCTCGAGTTTAATGTTAATCTATGTCTAGCCTCGAGTTGGATGGAAGTGAGCTTGGCTGAGTCGGCGATGCAATGGGTGATATGGTGCCTCGATTCGGAAATTTCTGGTGACTTGTGGACTTCAGGGGAGCGCATTGGGTGACAATTTGGGTTTAGGATAGGCTGCGGGGTGCAGAGTCGAGACCCCGAGTTGAGGTAGCGGGGGAAGTAAGCAGCTGGTGGTCGGCGGTCGGTGGTCGGTGGACACGGCGCCGCTTCATTGTTTCCTCGACCTGGCCCTGTCGTTTGACAGCTGCCCCGCATTCGTTTGGCGATCGGCTTGGCCAGGCCATCGTGCAAATGGTAATTGCATGCGAAGCCAAGCCTACATACAGCTCGCTTCAGCGTCAACCACTGGCTAAGATCAGGACATGGCAAATGGGACGAAAGCCGCCGAGTTGAAGATGGCCCGCAATAAAGTATCATTCCTATTCGTAACCGACTGCCCGTTGGCAATCCAGGATCAGGTACTCCTAAGCCTTCTAGAGAAGAGCAGCTCTGGGAAAGCAAAAAAGGAAAAGGTCGATTCTCGTGGCAGAGCGCCCAACAAAGTTCCAAGATGCTGAAACCGTTGGGCGGCCTGTGGCGGCGCATCGCAGCACCTGCAGGCAAGGTCGCGCACAGGGTCTTCCCAGTTCCGATGAAGGACGTGCAGATATGTAGGTGTGCTAATGTTCCTGGTTCTGTCATTGTTCTGACTCCAGCATCGTGCCTCCTCAACTCCTGGCCGGGGGG
>Ga0247774_1000313_pt1 | contig 23539 bp, 23 predicted proteins | sample UWRJL001104B6_FD_179933 | JGI IMG/M metagenome (GOLD analysis project Ga0247774, IMG submission 179933) | Plant litter microbial communities from Arlington Agricultural Research Station in Wisconsin, United States - UWRJ-L001-104B-6 | ecosystem: Environmental > Terrestrial > Plant litter >... | reverse complement strand
TAATGCTCACAGCCAGATATTGTTGCAGAGCATGGATCTGACGGTCGGCTGGATGCATATTAACAACTATAGTACCAAAAATGTTTACTATCGCTCGTCCATAGTCTGAATTACTAGGTCAGCGCCTTTGAGACTAGCATGGCAGGGATCGTGCCTGGCCAAGGCGCGATCCACCCGCGGAAGCGGTCCGGCGCCTCAAAGCTTTTAGCCACACGACAATGTTTTGTTCAGAGAACTATGAGAAGGGCAAACCATCGTGGCTGGAAAGGTACGAAGTCCTTCGAAACTAAGAATTTGCAGTGCATTTGGAGTTGTTGAATAAGATCGCACGCAAAAACCAGCAACCTGCAGGAGCAGGGTATGGTGTAATTCTCAGGAATCAAAGCCGGAGGCTTAGTTGAGATTTCTCAGAACTTGTTCGGAGACATGGCGGACTGGCGGATCTCGAGTAGAGTATATACTCCCCAGCAAATTTATAACGGTATGCCGTTCAGCAAGTATTACATTCTCACCTGTGTAAATTATCGAAGCCGGAGTCTCGGAATGTGAGATCTCGGCCACTTCGCAAGGGAAATTTTAACCCAGCGGTACATTGAGAGAGATTGGTTTCGAAAAAAAAAAAAAATTGAAATCACAGCTCCAGGCATACTTTGACACAAATGGGTTACTCCGACTTAGTTATTCGGCGAAACTAGGGCATCTATCTAGATTCCGGGACCGAAGGTGATCCAAGCAGCCCAAATTTCAGCTTCCCCCCGAGTTCTGATAGATGAGTAAAGTCCAGCCTCGGTGCCTACTTTGACATGGATCAATCTTGCAGCGGAGGGACCTTTGCCTTTTTTTGCACAGCAGGATGGGGATTCATTTAAAGGTGCCTTGCAAGAGAGTGAGCATTTGGGATACAAAAGGCATCGAACTCGCCTGTAGACCGTATTGACACTTTGAACAGCGCCCAGAACCTAAAAAATAACTAGATAGTTAGTGGCCGTGTAATGGGGGAAAGAAAGAAAAGGAAACCAGACGGAAAAAAGATGATAGGAGAAAAAAGGGAGAGGTTCGGGAAGGCACAACTTGGAAATGGTTCGCCTTAAATGCAGAGCCTTTGCAGTGCGAGAGAGGAGTGTTGACCGTAAAGGAGAGCGCCGACTCTACCGGGTTTGGATCTCTACACGGGCGGCTTAATATAGACGTCATTGGAGGAGGATCGTGATGTTGATAGCCCACCTCCGTTTGGCCCAGCCCCTAACTCTCGGTCAGGGTGGGTCCCCAGCGCCGACGCCAAGACGGAGATTGGCCCCACTTCGCGCCGTTGGGGGGCTCCGGCGCCGCCTGTATGCATGAAAAAACAGGAAAGAATGAAGCGAACACAACAATCAAGAAGCACTCGTCGCCGTATGAATTCTCAAGTAATTATCATTACAGAGGGGAACAATCAGCATGAACCCCCCACAAAATGCAACACCAAACCCCATTAAATTTTTCTCACATTCAAAGCTCCATGTCGCTCTCATAGCCCGTCGGCTCAGGACTCATCCGGCTCTCAACACACCTCTCCTCCCTCATCACCACGTCACGGGCGGTCGGGCCCCTGTCGAGCACAAAGCACCTCTCCGCAAATATCCCCATGGAATTCTGCCGTCGCCACGCCTGCCCCAGCCGCCTCACCATGACGGGCCGCCACCCGCCCACGTTGATGACCACGCGGCGGAACCCGCGCGAGCCCGAATATTCCTGACGCCAGTGTAGGAGGAACCCAAAAGTTTGGGAAGCGGCGGCCAGGTCCCGGTCGTATCCTGGCTGGACCTCGTCGAGGGGGCGGAGGACGGTTTGGACGTGGAGAGTCAGGGTGTGGAGGTTGGGGAAGGTGCAGAGTGCGCGGAGGAAGTCGGAGGGATTGCATCGGCGGGCGTCCATGTCGAGCTCGAGGGTGTGGACGTAGGGGAGGTGCCTCGCGAGGTGGACGATGTCGGAGGGTCGGAGGGTCGGACAACGGCGGTCGTCATCCCGAAAGCCGACGTGGTCGCGGAAGCTGAGTTCTTGGAGGGTTGGGCCGTGGGCGAGGATGGCATCAAGGTCGAACTGTTGGGTGTGGCAGGTAATCGACAGAGTTCTGAGCGCCCTGATGTGTCTCTTCACGAGAAGGTAAAGCGCAAGGGTTGCCTCGGTTCTCTTGTCGTGCAGATGGGCGCTCCAGTCCTCGCAGGTCAGCTCTTTCAGGCCTGCCAATTCTCCTGGATGGACCGAGCTCAAGAAGTTGTAGATAGGCACGGAAATGAGCTGCAAGCTTTCCAATCTACTAAAGTCCCAGTGTCTCTTAACCTCTTCCGAAGAGTGAGCCCAGTCGTAGGATTTCAGCGCCAGCTCTTTGAACGCAGGTAATCGCTCGTCGCCGGCGAAGCTAAACCGAGTGCCTTGGCCCTTGTCCTCGTAGTGAAATGTTTCCAGTCGCCGAGACTGCAAGACAAGTCTCTTGAGGGAGTCGAGTCGGGTGGAAAGCGGCGGCGCCGGGGAGGTAAGCTTGAGAGAGACGAGGAAGTCGGCCGGGATGGCGCGCAGATAGGTGTCGCGGTCAGGGCCTGTAAAGTCCCGAAGTGGTAGGTCCTGAACATAGAGCCTTGTTTTCAAGGAGCGGGCGTGGGGTGGCCCGAGAACATCAGAAGGCAACCAGAAACCTTGCGGGGATTTGAAATCGGCATCAACATAGCGCCAGCTATAGAACGGGAGCGAGTCAGCGAGCTGTTCAGCACTGGCAAAGGGAACCGACGATTAGGGGCAATAGGGGGTACGAACTTCACCGAGTAGAGCCGCTGTACACTGTCCAATATTCTTCGTATCCCTTCCGGGTTCAAATCGCTCCTCGCGACTACATGGTTTGTGTAGGCTGATATGTTCCACAGAAGATTAGGAAGCAACTTTTCCGTATCGTCAGACACAATCCTCTCCGTCAGGTACAGAGTCTTGTACACAATTGGCGTTGCAATTGCTTCCAGTCTCCTGGACAAGCACCTCGCCGAGGCAACCGAAGTCTTGTCCAAGTCTCGTAGCTGTATTCTAGTCATCAGCACCAAGGCCGCCACTGTGCAGGAGTCCGCACAGGAGACGATTCTTGAACTCACCTGTTCAAGGATGAGAGCCAGGAGTTCCGAGCTGAGGTCAGTCAGCAGCCTTCTGTAAGGGGCAGCACATAACGAAGACGACGAGGTAGCCATGCCCCTACCGTGGGGAGGCCAACTACAAACGGTTCGGTAGCAGTCGAAGAAAGTCTAAAGGCGAACGTCTTGATTAAGTGCCGAGAAGAAATACTCGCATCGCCCAGGTAGATTTCTAGACAGCGGGCTAGAACTGTCCTGGGGTTCGGGTGATGATGCCACGGCGGAGGGGGCTTGGCTTATGAATGTGCCGAGGGGCAAGATGGTGACGGCGGTGACGGGTCGTTAATACCAGCCTCGTACTGATAGCGAGGAAGTGTTGGATCAACTGCAACCCTGGTGGACAGGCAGATTCCCGCCAGACCGCAAAGGAAAGGATCCCGAGAGAAAGTACCTTATCGAGACAGAAGGAGCCGTAGGCTTTTGCCAAGGGCGGGTCGAGGGATGAAAGATGGCAGAGCGCGAAAAGGGTAGTAAACGAACTTCTGCGGTGATCCAATGTGGAACCCGGCCCAAAGCTCTTATTTTGACAAGTGGAACTGCAACACGGGATGAAAGGACGGCACCCCGGAATGCGGAAACGAGGTCCGCGAGGCTCGAGAGCTGGGGTGCCCAGCGCCTCTCTACGAGGTTGCGGAAGACACCGATGCTGCTGCAACCTTGGCGTTGTCTTGCGTACGCAGGATGAATGTCTTGAGCTCCATAGCACATCTGACCTGCTCTCTGGAACAAGCAAAGCGGGATTAGGCTCGAGCTAATCCGGAGCCCGAAGAGACATCTCGCTGGTATGATCCGCCCGTCAGAGGTCACTTGAATCATCTGGCTGGGACCAACCACCCGACGCCATTCTCTCGAAATGGGGGAAAGCAAAATTGCAAAGCAGGAAATAAACCATGCCAGGCGACTTTTGCAAATAGAGTTACAGGCGATGCTGTCAATGTTTGGGATGGATGCTGTCTGATGCAGAGTCGCAACTTTGTCCCGAAAGGGGAAAGGTCCAGAATTTGCGCCTTCGTTTTGGCGCAAACCTGATGCGCTGGCGGTCCACGGCTCCACACCCGGAACGACGCAGCACCGGCTAACGACACAGGCACGACGGGCACTGCTTGCGGAAGAAGCGGAGCGGTTGAGCAGTTTGATAGAATTCTGCAAGGCGGCCGCTAACCGCCACGTTTTCTACGTGCAGCAGCATTCTGCGGCGCATGTGGTGCTGGTAGGATGGCAAGTCGGACTGGTTGGAAGTTGCATTCTCAATCGGCCAATCGCGATAAATGTCGGTTTCAAGGCTACGCTCGAAAACAAGGGTGTGCTTTCTTTGGGGCGGTTCCGTGTATACGTCTAATCGACTGGTCTTATTGGGACAGGAACTTGGCTTAGGTGAGCTCCTTTGTTTCCCCGTGCGTAGAATTCATCTTTGCTTGCGAAAGCGGAGTACCCGCACTCGCTGAATCGGCCGTAAGATGGTCTCTTACTTTCCGGTGCCACGAGATGGAAAATTGGATCGGCACAAGTAGATGCAACTCCAGCTCTCGCCAACGATACCGAATGAAGCCCAGCCCGTATGCCTGTTAAAAAGGAACAATAACCCCGATCGAAACGAAACATTAAACGTAGCTGCCTCTGGACTAATGAATGATCCAAATATGGATCCCGGATAGGAGTAGCCCAGTAGTAGTTATCAAACACGGAGTATTTTGGTCGATGCTTGACTTGACTGTCCCAGCATTCCAGCAGCCCCGCCCAGGTGGGTTCCAGAAGATCGGAATTTTCCTCCCGTGGCTCTTCCCGAATATTAGGGTCTTGGAGACCACCATCCTGAAATGCGACTGGCCAGGTACATCGGAGGCTTGCAACGCTACTAGGCGCGTTTGAGCTTTTCCATCCCATCTTCATATGTTTGCCGGCTTGCGAGCTAGTCAATTTTAGTCACTCTTATTCCTGCCGGTAGTTGGTATTTTCAACCTTTGTCTTTGGAGTGCTACGACATCAGACTCGCACGCCTGTGTTTCTGGTTCTGGTAGATGGCTGGACAGCTCTAACGAAAACTTCTCATTTAGTAAAGGAGAGCGCTGGGTTTTTGCATTTGACACAGATGCCTCAAGAGGAGTGTCTCGGAGACTTGAGGACGTATGTAGTACTGAATTCATATCTGGTCCAATATGCAAGGCGCCAACATCAAAGCTAGTTGTCACTAATACGGCAGTGACGCACACTAAAGTCTACCGAGCATTTCGATTCCGTGTGGTTGCCACACTTCCCGGATAACTCTCGTTTTGGAAGGCGGGCAGGCGTGTTGCGACTGGCGGGCGATTTGCGATGCATCCCTTCATCAATCGGCAACCAACATCATTTGCGGCTGACGCAACCAGGAAGGGGCTAAATCGGCATCTAGTAAGACAAAGTCAAGATTTGATTGGCATCTTTCAACACTGGCACCGAGATGGCAGCCCCCAAATTGCAATGACTAGAAACGCTGACCCAATAGGCTCCAACTTTCATCGTTGACAAAAACAAGTGAAACACCAGAGCTGCAACCGCCCTTCGCGGCTTTCCCCTCGCTGAAGCTCGCCACCCTCTGTCCCCGGACATGTTCTAGATAGAAAGCCAAATAATCAACCCTTAGTCATCTCGTTCCGATCCCACGGACACGAAAGCCTCAGTACCGATACAAAGGCTCCTTGTTTTTGGGCGTTGATTCGTACATGTCGTCGTCGTCATCCACCACTGGTTTCGGCGGCGGCTTCGAACTCGAGCCCTCAGCTGGAGGCGCGGGCGAGGACGAGGACGAAACACCGGCTCCGTGCATATGCACTTTCCCAACTGCGCTGTCCTGACGATCCAGGTAGCTCTGGGTGCCCTGAAAGCCGGGGTGGAAGGGCTCGAAAGCGAGCTTCGGTTCATCCAGGGTTGTATAGCTTGAACTTGGGCCTGCCTTGCTGCTCGGCGGCTCAGGATCCCTGAACGGATCTTCGGAGGGCTCGTCCGGAAAGTCCTTGCTCTTGCCCGGGGGCGGACCAGTCGGGGGCGCGAACACTTCCGTCTCCTTGCCCTTGCCGTTGTTCCGCGCCGGAAGTGGTGGTACAGAGCCTGAGGAGCCCATGTGTGGGACTCCGGGACGGCTATCGTTTGCCTCGGGCGGCGGCACCGGGCTCGGCGTGTCGACCGGGGTTCGTTCGCCTATACCAAGCTGTTTCCTAGCACTCAAAACTGCACGCTGGTGCGTGCTGAGCGCCGACTGAAGCTGCTCGTTCGTATCAATGAGGTTCTCCATGGTGTCGTTGTCAGGGGCTGGGTCATTTGCCACCATGTAGCCCTGTATACTGCGTGAAGCGCTCTGGCACCGGTCGGCGAACTCTTTGATCAGATCGTTGCTGAGAATCTCATGCGGCGGCGTGTGTCCAACAACTTGGGAGAGAAGATTTGCCGACGTTCGCGCCTCTTCTAACCTGGCAGCGAGTTGGACTGCATCCGGTAGACGCTTGCCGGAATGGTTCCTCGCAAAGTAGTTCTGGTCTTCCTGGCCAAACGGAGGCGCCATCAGGTTGCGGGGTCCAGGCTGCTGAGGCGGCATTCGGTGCTAAGCGAGGAACCAGTCAGTATCAAACAGCCCGAAATGCGACGTGCATCCTATTTTCTTACCCCGTATGTCTTGTATGCTTTCTCCTTTTCCTTCTTCCACATCTCGATCAAGACGTGGAGCCCCTCGTCCTCCGGTTTTGTGTGCTCGAAGCTATCCAGAGTTTCCATCAACAGGGTTCGCACGCTCGGATCTTTCCCTACTCTCAACAGCTCCTTGCAGGTATCGGCGAACTTCTTGTCGAGATTCCTTGTAAAGGTTGGTCCGGGATTGTCGGCAAGAATACGGATCAACATAAGGGCGTTGTACTGGTGTGAAGGCTTCGATAGATAGTCCTTCGTCAAGAAGCGCCGGATGATGTGGGCGCACACGGCCGCGGCCGCGGGGGAAGACTCGGCGGCGTCGACAATGGGTGGGAGGTAAAGGACTTCATCGCCCTGCTCGCGCTGTCAGTCCTTAGTCCCGTCGGGATAGACACGGTACCTATGTACCGTGAAGCCACCATGCCAAGCGTCATACCTGACTAGTAGCACCACCCGAGGAGCAGAATTGTTTCTAACATTGCGCCCGTTAGTAGCTTGATTCTCGCGTTCTAGCTAGCCTGAGCACCACAGGTGTCATCGCATCGTACCACTGATCTCGACGCAATAGCTTCTGGGCCGTCGCCCTGGGGATCGGGGATATCGTCGGGAGAGGGCGAGGAGCTGAGAGCTAGTGTTCGAATGAATAAATTCGTCAGCTTTGTCCGTGCTTTGCATGAAAACGCCTGGTCTAGGCTCTGCAGCCTTACTGCTCGTTGCCCGGCGCTTGATGCTCCCAAGCACCTTATTCATCCCTAGACCTTTCATGGTGGAGTTGCTCGAGCGGGCAAGGCCTAGTTCAGATTCTCATCGGCCTTGTCGTTGCGATGGCGCTACGAGGCGGTCGCAGCCTACGTGGGACGCTGCACGATCGCGGCTTTACAGGAGCCACAGGAGAGCGCGGAGGGCGGTGCACGTATGACTCTAGAAAGAGAGGCTATGATCGGAGTTGTGTCCCTCAATCGCCTCTTCTGGAAACGACAAACATCGAGACCGGCGGGAAATTTCGGTGTGCGGCGACTGTCTGAAATCGAAACTGTTTGGACGCGTCAAACAGATCGCGAGGAGTTGAGTTTGGAATTGGGGAATTTGGTACGCCGGGTTTCGTTGGTTGGCAATTTCTGCAGAGGTCCAGTTCCTGTCAGCCTGTCAGACTCTCGCCCCCAACAGGCAGGTGCATTGGTCACCCGGTGACAAGCCGGAGCGGCGCGGCTGCAACAAGGGTCCAGACTCCGAGTCACAGAGCTGAGACTACGAAGCTCTCACTGCTATTCTGGCAGTTCGAGGAAACATGGAACAAAAAGCGAGGCCCACAACGCTTTGCCGGTGCACGTGTCACACTAATTATTCGTCAACGAGAGTTTTACAAATTGGCAAGCAGGGGGCGCGAATCTCGGCCGATTGCGCAACCAAGCCCTTCTCATCGGCGACATTGAACCCTCCAAGGCGGCAACGTCATCATCAGGGACTTGACGACGCATCACCACCACCCACATTCTCTGGCTTGCTGCACAGCCCCAGGTCCAGCAAGCTCATATTGAAAGCCAACTGCGATTGCGGCAAAAGGTCCACGCAACCACCTACCGCCACCATTTTATCGCACTTTAGCTCTGACGGTGCTCTGTTGCACGGCACCCATCCGTGAGACACGCCAGACGCATATGGTTCATCTATGACGAGCGGCAAAATATTCTCAGTCACAGTCGTTAGATACATCTTGCAGCTAAAATATGAACTCTCTAAAACTCCTGTCTATGTGAACCGTGCTCTAAGATTAACTATGTCTATTCAGCGTCATCACCATCCTCGACAGCTTCAACTACGAGATTCCCAGACCGGCCAATCTTTTCGCCCATGGTCGAATTTGTGCTGGGACCGTAAACTTCTCTTGGCATGACTGACGCCACCCGGAAAGCGTATTCATGCTTGTATCCTTCGGGTTCTGCTGCGGCCGAGCTTTGATCATTTGATGTCGAGTCTGGGGCGAAGAGGTCGTAGCATTCGATGAATGCATACAGCTCCTCCATGGTCGTCTTTGCGTGGAAGCGGCGGACGATACGACCAGCTCCGGATGCTGCGGGCATCATTAAGGCAATTCGCACAACATCCTTGACACCTGGCTCCGGCTCCGGCGCCATCGTAGTGGCGCGCCATCGTCTCCATTGTTGACGCCTTTCCTCCAGTTTGATTGCTTCCTCCGCTTCTCGTGCTTTGCGTCGCTCAGCTTCCTCGGCCGCCGCTTTCTCCTCTCGCCTCTTTCTCGCACGTTCCCGGTCGAGCGCTAGCGATCGCTCGTATGCCGAATCCTGCTCAGATCGAATGTTCCTGGCCACATCCCTGGCAGTCCGCTCGGCTCGTACCCGCGAAAGATCGGCCGTGTATTTGTCCACGGCGGCCTGGATTTCACCTAGGTACGTTGCCGGAGGCATGGGGCCGGCCAATCGTTTCACCGTGCCCATGCGTGCGCTTCCCTCTTTTGGCGTCAGGCACACAAGTCCCGAAAAGGGGAATTTAGTACAGTTGTATTCCTGTGAAACCTGGAAGGCTTCCGAGTCAAGCACATTCCCCCCCCAGAGTACAATGTCTCTCGAGGCGTTCTTGAGGAAGCTCACCACCTCCTGAGACAGAAGGGTGTCTCGAACAAAACTTTCCGTGTCGTCATGTTCGGGAGACATGAGCACAAACAATAGAAACCTCAGCTCCTTCTTGGCGAGATCCTGCGCCTGGGCAAAGCCACCCTCGAACCACGGCAATTCGTTTTGGCCATATTCCTCCTCGAATTCTCTCTTAAATCGAGCGGCTGTATCCTCGGGCATGAGCATGCGCCTGCCGCGTGCGTTCCTGAACCCCGTCGCAATTCCCCTCGTGATGAGACGAGGCCTTATCGAGGCGGGAAGCAGGCTAAAAAAGTAATGGATAACCCTAAAGGTTTTACTGAAGGCCTTATAAGTAAGGGAGAGGGGAATGAACAGGATCGAGAGGAGCAAGGGTGGTCGGAAGGCAGCGTTGGGGCGTGCAGGGACTACACGGGGCGCCGGGTCTGTTCGGGCTTGATCATGTCGGCTGGAGCCCGCTCTCGAGATATGCAGGCTTTCCTGAAGATTCTCGTGCCGTGTTGTCGGAGGTAGGGCATCTTGAGCGGCAAGTGCTTCGGCGACGGGATCGGGGCCTTCACCATCAAAGAACTTTGCTATGGCAATCTGGCTTTCAAATTAGATGGGCCTGGCGCCAAAATCGGATGGTAAACGAATCGGAACAAACCTGGACATTCCACTCCGACCGACGCAGTAGAGGAATGGCATCTTTGACATCTTGCTGGGTGACTTGTATGTATTGCTGAAGTGCATCTTGCTGATCAGGCGATAGACTTGCTTGCCCCGGAGCTGATTCCTCGTCCGCCATGTTTCCCAGTTCTTGTTGCCTTGAATGTGCGAAGCAAAGGTGAGGCTGTTGAAGGAGTCGAGTTTTTCAAGGCTCTCGGGGTTCTATCGACAAAATATCTGGAGTTTGCCGACGCTGTCGCGGTTGCCTGTCTCCTATACCGGCGCCTGGAAACAAGCTTCAGATGGCTGCCAAGGCGGAACTGGCCACTTTGGGACGTGGATGGCGGGTTAGAAAATTGTGAGTTTTTTTAAAGGTGGTAAGAGGGCAGTACAACTCCAAGGAAGAGGAGACAAGTGGACAATCGCCTTTCATGCTCATCTACACACCTAGAAACCTAGGTTCCGGAGTCAGAAGCTTTAGGGAGTTTGTGTTAGCTAGCGGCCTGGGATCGATGGCTCGGCTCTTGGCTGACGCCGGTAGCCGCTAACTTCAACTACGAATACCAGCGAGCGACAACGCAGGTGGCTGACTAAGGATATTCAAACATCTCAACATATGTTCTAATCAGGTGCGGGGTTGCCCATGAGAGAGACCCGGTATAACGAATTTCCTCTCCCCTTGTCACGGCTCGCTCGCTTCGCTGACTGAATTGCTTTGTATCCGATATCTGCTTCGCGCATCGTGAGATTCTGGTGCGATGCATCATAACCCCCAGAGTGGTTCACCTTAGCATGCAGCCGTGCAGCACCACCTCTGGCGATATCTCCAACCACACTTGATAGCCTTCCCGAACTCCAATCTTTGCAAACCCATGCGATTCAATTCGGTTTGCACATGTGCTCGATCCTTATCTGTACAGGCCCGTCGAACCATGGCAACTGCGCACCTCGTTCAAGTTCCTTCGACTCCCCGATGATCCACGCGCCGACGACAACTCGCCACGCGCTTACCCAGGCCCCGAAGGACCACTGCCTTGAAAATAATTTTGGGAAACCACGGACATGATTATACGGTTGTTCTGGCAATTGTTGGCGTTAATTGATAAGCCAGGCGCTTGGCTGAGGGTCTCGTTCTGATTTATATACCCACCTACCTAGCAATACGCATTCGAATTCACTGGCTTGGTATCCATGACCTATCCGCTGTCCTGGTAGTCACTGTCTGCTATATAAAACCATGGCAACGAGGGGGGGCTACCAGCAAAATGGATTCCGCCGGCAAGTTGGATCTCCAAAAACAAAAGGAAGAGGTTAGTCTTTCGTCAAGTTCCCGGTTGGACCTGCGGAATATTCCAAGTTGGGTACCCGGGACTTGGGGCAAAAAATAGACACGTCCTGACTTTTCCTCTCTCGCAGAAAACAAAGACACGCTCTGCAGAAACATCACCATTTACGGGCATTGCCGATACGAGAACTCGGGCTGCACTTTTAACCACGAGCAACCCAAGGGCGGCACCAGCAGCACTGATATGTAGGGATTTGAGTCCCCCGTTCTCGACCCCTTTCTCCAAGAGCAAACTTGTCCCTGACTAGTTACATAGGTCTAAAAAGTCTTTCAACGTGGACTCTCCTTCCTTCACCCCAGCAAGCTCGTCAACCCCGCAACCGACGGCCAAGAAGCCGGCCTTCTCAACAAACGCATCTGTCTTTACACCCCGAGGCTCTGGGACGGCAACACCGACGGGTGTGGCATCAAACGTGAAACCAGACGGCCCTTTTGCCCCGAATCCGGCAGCCGTGCCTGAGTTTACCCCGCAAGGCTTCGGGTTGCCAGGCACTGCCGCTGGCGACGTCGCATCCTCGACCACGGCAAATGACGGAATGAACTATGATGCCTATGCCATAGCGTCCCTTCAGCAGACTCTGCCCAGCCAGTTCAACCCCTATTCCGAGGACGCCAGCGCACTAGCCGCTGCGAATACCTACTATCCCCAACAGACTGCATACGGCTCTGACCCGCAATCTGTCCAACCCTTGCACCATCACCTGTACTTCCCAATGGGCCCGCACAGGGAGGACCTTCTTCCGTATCAACGGACATCTCATGATTTCTTCACGTCGGAGAAATTGAGACAAGAGACCACCAAGAAGCTGGAGGCAACGCGTCAGGTGATAAGTGAGTTCAAGCCGTCGTTTGCGCTGACCATGGAACAGATCTGGCGCGCCGTCCAAGTCTTACTAACGCTCGAGAGCAGACACGGGACTCCCCACACTTGACGGCTACCATAGCCTCTTGGCGCTCGACACAAGCAACAGGAAGAACGTAGCTCTATTTGGCTTCCCCACATGGATATATAAGGCTTTCGAAACCAAAACGGGGTTTGCTCGTTGTCTGAGGAGAATCGAAGGTGAGTATGGGAAGTGGCAGGTTTCGGGTTGGCACGAGAGTAGAGACTAAGTTCGCTGCAGGTTTCCGGCTCTCGTCGGAAGTGACAATTAGGAAAGTTAAGGACTGGAAGCAAGTGGACTGTGCCAGCGTTGTGCCGGTCCACAGTGCCTTCTCGACTAGAGCCTTTGGTGACAGCTCGCTCATCTTCGTCCAAGAATACTTCCCCTTGTCTAAAACATTGCTCGAAACGCACTTCCCAACGCAGCAGCCGACTGTCCATGGGAACCGACACAGGGTGCAGCCCATCAACGAGCGAACGCTGTGGTCCTACGTAACACAAATCGGGAACGCGCTGAAGGCGATACATGCCGAAGGCCTCGCCGCCAGGTGCCTGGACCTTAGCAAAATCATTGTAACCGATAAGAATCGGATACGGCTCATCGGTTGTGCCATCCTCGACGTTGTGAGGACGGAGGATGTCCGAACTCCTGCCGAGCTGCAGCAGGAAGACTTACGGCTGTTTGGCCTCGCCATCCTCTCGCTGGCTTCGCACATTCCTCCAACCCAATTGGCTGCAAACTATCAAGCAGCCGGCGAGTTCCTCACCAGAATCTATTCGACCGAGTTGCGCGACGCCGTCGGCTGGCTGATCAGTGCGCCGCAGCCGGGCGAGGCCAAAACCATTGACGAGTTCATTCGAAATCACTCTGGGCACTTCGTCACGGCTCTTAACGACAGCCTTAACAGCAATGACCAGCTCGCCATCGAGTACACAACGGCACTCGAAAATGGCCGCATCGCCCGCCTGATGATGAAGCTGGCTGCTATCAACGAGCGTCCTGACCTCAACGGCGATGCCAAATGGGCCGAGAACGGCGATCGCTACGTGCTGAAGCTCTTCCGGGACTATGTCTTCCACCAAGTCGACGCAAATGGCAAACCCGTCGTCGATGTTGGCCACATGATCACATGTCTGAACAAGGTGGACGCTGGCGTGGACGATCTGATATGCTTGACAAGCAGAGATAATGAAACGAATTTCGTTGTTACGTATAAGAAGATTAAGGAGCTCCTCCGAAATTCTTTTGCCGAGCTGACCAGGGGTTCCAAGGGACGGGGTGGCATGTAGGATGGTGTCGACCCCATTTCTGGACAAGGGCCTGATTAGGCAGAGCCGGGTACGGTACAGCGCTGAAGGTCTTCTACGCTAAGTCGGCAGAAACTTCCTCCAATTGGCTCTGAAAGACAGCAGAATTGAATCGAGGCCAAAAACGTTGTTTGGAGTGGGGGATTTCAAAACTCTGAGCGCAAGCATAGAGGGTGCCCGTCGCTGCAAGACGGAGACTGGTACAGGTTCCACACCGGAAACTTTGCACACGGAACGGCGCCGCAGGCGAGACGGTGTAACAAGGAGGCACCATGGTGCAGAAGCAAGAAGGTCTCGATCCTGAGTCTGTTCCCATACCAGTCAGCGACGCGGGCGACAGGGAGCTTGCAGACGGGCCCAAAGAGGGAGAAGCATGCGAAAGGGGCAGTGGAAGACTATATACATCAACATCAGATATCGGTCTTCGGGGCCCGGGAGGAGATATTACTTTGGCTAAAGTGGCAAGTGGCCAAGCATTGAAGCCTCGATGAAGCGTAGGTCCGCCTAGGCGAAGCGTCAAGCCAGTATGGATTGGAATTTTGGTGAAACGGATGGCCATGTTAGGGAATTCAGGATACATGGATATAGTCTCCTATGATTAAATACAGCACGACCCGCGACTATTATCTTGAAACTCTCCTACTCAAGTTGTTCCGCCGGCAGCTTTATTCTTAAGATTTCCAGGAAATCCATATTTAGGGAGATGCAAAGGGCTGGGGCTCCGCACCACTCCACACTATAGGGTTAGGGTTATGTGTGAGACGTAAAACCCTGCACCCCTTAGAAATGCTCCCCGCAGTTAGATATTAACAAAAAATAAGAAGTCAGCACACAATACCAGTCACAGTCATCTGTATCGGCTTTACCCAAGTAGTGGGCAATTGATACAGTGGTGACACGACTGGGGGGCGCTGACTCTGCGCAGAAGCCAAAGGGCAAATGTCATCTGTAAGGGTTAGGGTCCATAATCCATTAATGCCTCAGTGGTGCTAATTTTAATCTACCGGTTACCTAGGTGTGAGTCTCTTCGTATTTGGAGGAGGAAGTAAGGCGAAACGTCAAGCCACTGCAAGAGCGAGGAGTGTTGCCTCAATTGGCTTGAAACTCTGGAGGAGTGGTTGAGCCGTGGTATCCCCGTCAGTCAATAGATCCTGTAACGTACCCGTACGAAGGAAGACCCAGTGAGGTTAGGCTGTACCCACGTCACTGATTCCCTGTGCGTGCAGTCTGGAGATCCACCAAACGAACCAAGCACGCATAATTCGTCCGTACCCACTTGTGGCCACTGTAGCTTGAAATTTTCCCGGGACGCGCATTTGGTGCATTTTCGGGAACGGGCTGTCGCATTGCATCGTCAGCTTCGCCATTCTTGTCCCCTTTCCTTCTTCTCAGCCTTCTTCACAATTCCACTTATCCTCCATACCAGGAACAATCTGAGTGCTCGAAGGTGTCACTTCTCCCCGGGAGTAGTCGCCTTTCCTGAATTGGGAGAATTGCCAACTAGAACAGAAACCAACGGTGTGGATGGTTTCGGGGACAAACAGCAAACCACCACAGGTGTCCTTTGCATCCTTTCGTTGGCCGTGTCCTTTTGGCCCACCTTTTGAAGGTAGAGCTCGACAAAAACCCCCCTTTCTACATTCCGAGTCTCGTTAACTCGTATCCCAGGGCTTCGGGACTCGATCGATCGATTCTAGTATCAAGCCTGACAATCCGAAGGTAGCATTCTAGCATCTCTACATCCAGCCTTGCCTCGGCTACGCAACGTCCAGACTCTAGGAAATCGAAGCGCACCTCGTCCAGGATTTGGCCCAACATGGCGCGATCGCGGGCTCAAACGCCCAATCCGGCCGAAAAAGCGGCGGGAGCTCCTCCAACTTCCGTCGGATCGTCGAAGCCGAAATTCAAGCCAAAAGCCAAGTCGTACGCGTCCGATGGGGTCAGCGATCACGATGTCTTCCTCCTGCCCGTATCCGACTACAATATGATGGTTGGCCTGACTATCATCTCGGCCATTGTCCGTCTCTTCCGCATCTACCAGCCTACGAGCGTGGTGTTCGATGAAGTCCATTTCGGTGGCTTTGCGTCCAAATACATCAAGGGGAAGTTCTTCATGGATGTGCATCCGCCACTCGCTAAGATGTTGATTGCCCTCACCGGCTGGCTTGCTGGCTTTGACGGCAACTTCGATTTCAAGGAGATTGGCAAGGACTACATCGAGCCCGGCGTGCCCTACGTGGCTATGCGCATGTTCCCTGCCGTCTGCGGCCTCCTTCTCGCCCCGACTATGTTCCTGACCTTGAAGGCGGTAGGCTGCCGGACTGTGACAGCCGCTCTGGGTTCCTTGTTCATCATCTTCGGTACGTCTCTTCGCCAGTCATGCCTCGACATGCTTGGAACTAACTAACAGCGCCGTGCAGAGAATGGCCTCCTCACCCAAGCGCGTTTGATTCTCCTCGACTCACCTCTGATGATTGCTACGGCGTTCACTGCCCTCTCCTTCATGTCCTTTACGAATCAGCACGAACAGGGTCCTGAAAAGGCCTTCCAGCTCAGCTGGTGGTTCTGGCTCGCCATGACTGGTCTCGGCCTTGGTATGACAGTCAGCATCAAATGGGTCGGCCTCTTCACCATCGCCTGGGTTGGAAGCTTGACGCTGCTCCAGCTCTGGGTTCTCCTCGGTGACACGAAGAACGTGACAATTCGGCTGTGGTTGAAGCACTTCTTCGCCCGCGCCTTCTGCCTCATCATGATTCCCCTCACCTTCTACTGCGCCATGTTCGCCATCCACTTCCTGTGCCTCGTCAACCCGGGCGATGGTGATGGCTTCATGAGCTCGGAATTCCAGTCGACACTCAACTCCAAGGGCATGCGCGACGTCAAGGCAGATGTCCTGATGGGAAGCAAGGTCTCGATCCGTCACGTTAATACTCAAGGGGGCTACCTCCACTCGCATCCGCTCATGTATCCCGGCGGCTCCAAGCAGCAGCAAATTACCCTCTATCCACACAAGGACGAGAACAACGTGTGGCTCCTCGAGAACCAGACACAGCCCCTAGATATGCACGGCGAACCCATCAACGGCACCAAGGCATGGGATGAGCTCCCTGATATTCATTACTTGAAGGACGGCGATGTCATTCGCCTCTACCATACGGCCACCCACCGTCGCCTCCACTCGCACGACGTCCGACCGCCCGTGACGGAGGCAGAGTGGCAAAACGAAGTCTCGGCTTATGGATACGAAGGCTTCGAGGGTGATGCCAACGATTTGTTCAGGGTGGAGATTGTCAAGAAGAAGTCCAAGGGCGCCGTGGCCAAGGAGCGGGTTCGCACCATCGAGACCAAGTTCCGCCTGGCGCACATCATGACCGGCTGCGTCCTCTTCTCTCACAAGGTCAAGCTACCTGAATGGGCATCTGAACAACAGGAGGTGACATGCGCGAAGGGTGGCACGCTGCCCAACTCGCTCTGGTATATCGAGTTCAATGAGCACCCCAAACTTGGCGACGACGCCGAGAAGGTCAACTACAGGAACCCAGGCTTCTTTGGGAAGTTCTGGGAGCTGCAGAAGGTCATGTGGAAGACCAACGCCGGCCTCGTCGAGTCACACGCTTGGGACTCGCGCCCTGGCTCTTGGCCTATTCTTCGTCGTGGCATCAACTTCTGGGGCAGGGATCACCGCCAGATTTACCTCATGGGGAATCCCGTGGTGTGGTACACAGCGACTCTTGCCGTCCTCATCTACGTCATCTTCAAGGGCATTGCCGTTCTTCGATGGCAGCGAAGCTGCACGGACTACTCCAACACTATCTTCAAGCGCTTCGACTACGAGGTGGGCTCCTCGGTGCTCGGCTGGGCCTTCCATTACTTCCCCTTTTACCTCATGCAGCGCCAACTATTCCTGCACCACTACTTTCCGGCTCTGTACTTTGCCGTGATTGCTTTTTGTCAGATCTTTGACTTCGTCACGGTCCGCGTAATTCCCAGTGCGCGCCGCGGCGGAGGAATCGTCAACACGGCCGGGGCTCTGGGCCTCCTTGTCCTGAGCATTGTCGCCTTCGGCTTGTTCTCCCCTCTTGCTTATGGCAACCCGTGGACCAAGTCGCAATGCAAGATGGTGAAACTCTTCCCCTCGTGGGACTTTGACTGCAACACCTTCCTCGAAAGCGTACGTCTTCCCACCATCTCCCGTTCCTTCCAGCTGAGTCGTTGCTTGCGGTGCTAACCAGACGCCATAGTATGATGCCTACAATAACATTACGCGCTCACCCAGCGCCAGCGTAGACCAAACGTCGGCCAAGCCACTGGATGCGAAAAAGGCAGCACCCGCGAAACCCCAGGCTCCAAACGGACAACCCAAAGACGGCGCGATGCCCCCAAAAGACGACGGGCGGGCCGACGCAGGCATAAGCGGCGCCCCGCCCGCGCCCGACCAGCGTATCCTTTCAAGGGAAGAAAAGGTAGAGTACCGCGACCAGGACGGCAACCTGTTGGACGAAGAGCAGGTCAAGGAGTTGGAGGGAAAGGTGGAATTCCGTACGCGGTACGAAACGCGTACGAGAGTCGTCGACGGCGATGGGAACGAGATTCCGATGCCCGAAGGCGGCTGGCCCAACGACTTGAACGAGGTCGGCGTGGCCCCCCCCCACCCCGACGTGGAAGGCGTGGACCCTAATACTAAGTCCAAGACAATGGGGAAGCCGGATGACCCCCTGTCGCCTGAGGCGTTGAAGAGCCTGGAGGGACAGAGGGAAGGGGAGGAGAAGAGGGCGAAGCCGGCAAGCGAGAGGAAGGGGGAGGAGACGGCGAAGGAGGAGGGCGGTGCCGAGGCGAAGGAAGAGCTGTAATGGGGGTTGGCGGTGGATTCACACTTGTCAGACATGAGGTCAACAGATTCAAATAGTGCCAAGAGTTCCTGGTTCTACATGTGCACTGAGCCAAGAGCAAGCAAACGCATCATGCTACCGGGGCACATGCCAGGTTCTCTCGATACGGGGGCAGCTGGTGGTCGAGAAGGCGTTAGCACCAAGGAAAGCTGGGCGAGCAAGTGAAAGGCTTATGTCATCTGCTTTCCAAGTTCCACTTGTACTTTTTCTTTTTGTCACGGGAACTTATGAGGCTTTGAAGGGAATGGGTTAGAAGAGGAAAGGATGTATGGGAAGTGGTGAAACGATATGGAGCAGAGTAAACCCTCCTAATCTAGATTTTTCCATTTCTCACTAGTACGATGTTTCTTGGGGAATGGTTGCGTAGTACATTCTTGTGAGGTGGATGGATGACTGAGACAGCTCATAGGAGGAACTCGACTGTAGCGTTTGTCGAGTGCTGTCAGGTCTCCGGTGCGGACATTCTATGCTGGCACCCCCGACTCAAACTTTGCCAGTCGATGTCCCGCTCCTTTTCACACCATAAATGTCGACTTAGCGGTTGAAATCCAAGAGATCTCGACCAACAGGACCTCAACAATGCCCCTCATACTTGATACGCACTGCTGATCGGTGAAGGCAGCTACCTGGCATAACATTCCCTTGTTCCGATACATTGCTTCCGAGTGGGTTGTAGATTCGCCGACAAGGCGCTCGGCTTCCAGGGTCGGTATTGCGAAGCCATATATTATCTTTCTGTCTGGTGCGCGATTCCTTTTCCGAAACCCAACCTCCTGCCAATGCCCTCGTAACTCCTGTGCGCCACTGAGCCGTGCCTTGAGGGCCATACATACCCTTACTGTTATGATACAACTGCCTAGTATTTCTGGTTATTCAATCTCAGCTCAGACCCCAAGATATCACTTGCCACCCAAGAACTTTTCTCGGATGGCCTTGAGCTGCTCGTCCACCGTCATCTTCTGCAGCTGAGCCATATGCCCTTGGCTCTTCCCATCGGGATTGCCATCAAAGCTGTATATCGATGCCTTCTTCCGCCGAGCCTGTTCCTCCTCGGATAGAGGTTCGCCCGTGACCCCGTCGAAAACGTCGCTTCTCTGGCTGGCGAGACGCTTCAGGTTGTTGGCCACGTCAACTTGCGAAAGATCAGTAATGGCATGCCGGGCGTCGGCCTTTGCCTTTTGCTCCTTCCATCGCGGATCAAGCATTTCAACTGCAAACAGTTAGCATTTGTTCTGTACAAGACGAGATGAGGCAAAACTTACTCCGCATGTGCTCCTCGAGCTCGTTGAGGGGTATCATCTGCTTGCAGTTCGGACATAGACCCTGTCCAGCCTGCCTGTTTGCCGAGCGCTGAGCAGCTCTGGGCACGTAATTTTCTTTGATCTTTATTGGTACACCACCCCGAGCAACAGCTTGCGCCTCGTGCATGCGCTGGCGTGCCTCGGCCCTCTCCTGTATTCGTCGTTCTTCTTCCTCCTCCCGGGCTGACAGTTGTCGTGAGGGGCCAGGAGCACTGGGATATGCTGGCATGGTTGGGCCCGGCATTTGTGGAGGGGCTGTAGGATGGTAGTGTTGCGGTTGAGGCGGCATCGGCTGGGGAGCATATCCGGTATGGACAGGCAGTGGGAAAGATGGGGCGCCGTACGGGTTCGGTATCGGTTCGTCGTCGGTGGGCATCGCCTCTTCGATTCTCATGTTTGCGCTGATGGACATATTGTTCTTCTCTTCCAGCGACGCATATTGAAGATCGGAGAGGGTCGTTGGCGGCGGGAGGTTCGCAGTGTCATCCCCGTCGGTAAATGTGATGGTTTCGACAACAACAAAGTCGCCCCAGTCAATGCGCTCGAACTCGACCTTTTTCTTCTCTTCCTCCTCCTCTTTCTTCGCCTTTTCGGCCTCCTCGAACTTGGCGTACTCAGCTCGTTGTTTGGCTTGCGCGAGCACGTGCCACCTATTCTCCACGTTCTTCTCCAGCTCAGCCATGCGCTCCTGCTGGAGCTTACCTCCTTCGCCTGTCAACCCGCTTGTCCGTATCAAAACAGTGTATTGGTCTACCAGATGCTGGTAGAATGTGTAGAAGGTGTGACTCGGGGAGAGGAACTGAAACTGTGCGTTTCCTGCCTCGCGCTGTGCCAGCTGCGTCTGCCAATGCCGCCCATTTCTAGCTACGAACAGAGCCGTGAGTCTGATAATCTCTAAATCCTTCTGGCTCATTCGCGGCATCTTGGCCGAGAACTGAAAGTCAGGGGGTTTCGGCGGTCCTTTCGGCTTCTGCGCAAGAGGCGCGGCTGCCTCCCCGACACGTCCTGCCGCAATGTCCGTCCCGCGTCCGGCCCTAATCTCGTCGAGCCGCCAGAGATAGTACGCGTGGTACGCATCTCCAGGATCGAGGAAGCTGAATTTGGGATTCTGTATTTCTTTCTCCCGAATGCGATTTTCGAAGGTGGCGCCGTTGCGCGCGACATAGCCTGCCGTCTTCTCTGCAACATTTCGAAGTTCGCGTGGCGGGAGAACAACGCCCGAAGGAGCCTTAACCTCATCGAGAACGGTAGAACCGTCTCCATTTGCTGTTGTGGCCATGGTAGGGGCTCGTCGCGACAAGTTTCTTGTCGTGAGGATGCACAGTCGGGCTTTGAGCTTTTGGCCTTCAAATGCTCTCCAGGCAAATTTGCAGAAGGTAAAAGAGCTATTTTACCGCAGATTTTCCGGTTGTTACTAAGCCGTACATTCGTAGCAACTTATCTTGGTTGGTCTTTGCCTACACGCTGAGACCCGATGGTCATGGATGCTTGCGGGGGCACCTTTCATGTGGGGCAAGGACCTCCCCACATTACCAGCCGCAATCCGCGAGGAGGCTCGATAGTTGATATAGTAGTCAACCATAATCCAACCCACGACCAGAAAGTTTCCAAGGACAACGACTCTAGCTCGCAGAGAGGGTCACGCTTCTCTTTCATTCACTACCTCTAGCCGACATCCAGATTTGCCAGTAGCTATGGTTTGTATCTCGCGCCGATTTCGAGGCAACGCCGCTAACTCCATCAACAGTCCCAGTCCCTCCGACCTTACCTGCAGTGCGTGCGAAGCACTCTCACAGCCGCGCTATGCCTCTCCAACTTCGCATCGCAGACGGCGGAACGCCACAATGTGCCTGAAGTTGAAGCCCGGACCTCGCCTGAGGTGCTGCTTACGCCGCTCACTGTAGCACGAAACGAGAACGAGAGAGTTCTGATCGAACCCAGCATAAACTCAATACGTATAAGCATCAAGATCAAGCAGGCCGACGAGATAGAAAACATTTTAGTGCACAAGTTTACTCGTTTCCTCACTCAAAGAGCCGAGTCTTTCTTCATCCTTCGGCGAAAGCCCATCAAGGTAGACTGGCTGAGCTTGGATCGTGCATTGCTGAGTTGGCATCTGACAGTAGATATAGGGATACGACATTTCATTCCTCATCACAAACTTCCATACTGAGGAGATGCTTAAACACAAGCTGGTGGACTTTATCATTCAGTTCATGGAGGAGGTGGATAAGGAGATTTCTGAAATGAAGCTCTTCGTACGTCGTGGCTAACAAATGGCTACGTTTCTAGTTTGCTAACAAAGCGCAGCTAAATTCAAGGGCCAGATTCGTTGCCGAATCATTTCTGACTCCGGTAAAATTAATACCACTTCCCCGTTCCTAGAGAAAGCGCTAACACAAGTCCAGTTCGATTGATAGAGAGTGTGTTCGCGAAGGAACGAGCTGAGCAAGCTAGTGCTCAGCACATGATGGCCCTGATTGACTAGGAAGAGCTAAGCTTCTGGCGACCTATATTGTCTATGTCAAGCCAATCTCTGGGAAAGAAGCTACTAGCTGCCGGTACGGCCGGCTTAGGTGGTTGGGCGGTGGTATGCTCGTTTAGGACCTAGAAATGAATAAAAGCTACTCGCGATATCAACATAAGAGCGTTTCGTTCAGCTACCCAAGGGGCTTCGTGATAACCAGCGCTACGGACTGGTGTTTCTCTGCAGTACAACACTGCAAGCTTCAGTGAAATCTGACGCCTTCAACCCACCTGTCGGGACGCAAGCGGCACGAAAAAGCCCCCAAGGGCATTTGAATGCAAGTGCGGTAAGTCTTTGCTTCGGCGGCCATCTTGTATGGCGGGAGTGTCTTTCGATTACACAGCTCTGCGGCTTTTAGTGCTCTCAAAGTAATACACCCTGGCATGGCGGTGGATCGAGTATACCGTTATGACGTCTTACCTCTTGCCTTTCGTATTGTCGCCTGTGGGTATGAAGTCTCTTAGGAAAGTACTTGTATTTCTAGAAGAGGTCCAGGCGGTTATGTTTCCTAGAAATCTTTCCGTTTCGGCAATTTCCATTTCAAAGCCAATACTAGTAGCTAGCAGCCTGTCTCGGTCTCAATCGGACTCTAACTTCCTGGCCGTGTCCTCTTAACTTCTCAAGTACTCTTTCGTGTGTTTCGTGTATGTCAAGGCAAATTTCATTATCAATTTCGATTCTGCGCAGCGTCTCACTCTAAACGCTGGCCTCGAAGAGCTACACCGGGCAAATAACTGGCATCCAGTTTGGGCACAAAGCCAGTAACCTTCATTTCCCCAGATTTTATTCAGGGAAGTTGCCTAGAGACGGCCGGCTCGTGTTTTACGGCCTTGAGTTTAAGCCAGGCCCAGCCGGAGCCACACGGGAGTTGAAAGAACTTACATCAGGCGCCGCCTCCGAGGAGCAACTATCGCAGTTCAGCCTTACATTGACACGAACTGATATCTTCAATAATTTATTCAAGGATCCCTCTTAGTATTCCTAGTATTGCCTGAGGCACATATTACGGTATCAGTGGAAGAGTGACTTGAAGACGAGTCTATCTTGCATTACGTTCAAGCCGTGACCTTCTTTCTAGTTAAATACTTCTCACTTGGTTAACTTGACCTAAAAACTTGAACATAGTATTCCCTTTTACAACGAGCCAGACTAACACCAGCATCATCTAATCTCGAGTTATGCCCCGCTCACTAACCATTGCATCCATGATTCACCTT
>Ga0247774_1000312_pt1 | contig 23597 bp, 19 predicted proteins | sample UWRJL001104B6_FD_179933 | JGI IMG/M metagenome (GOLD analysis project Ga0247774, IMG submission 179933) | Plant litter microbial communities from Arlington Agricultural Research Station in Wisconsin, United States - UWRJ-L001-104B-6 | ecosystem: Environmental > Terrestrial > Plant litter >... | reverse complement strand
AACCCAAGCCCCGAGGTCGAGGCCCCTTCCGGCCCAGCCCAGGAAAGACCACGACGGGACACCGTCGCCAGACTGTCGGCGGCGCAGCAACGGCTCGCCGGGCTGCCACAGTAGCATGCCTTCAAAGAAGAGCTCGGGAAGACCATAAAACATGCCGCCCTTCATTGGGCGGCTGAAAGCAGCAATGATAGCCGAGAAGGCGTTCACTGCATCGTCATCGTATTTCAGCAGTCGGCTGGTGTAGTTTATGGCCAGATGCCCGTAGGTGCTGATGTCGGGATGTGCCTTATATAGTTGAAGCTCGATTGAGCTCTCTCTGTTATCTCTAACTTGTCTCTTGTCGTCGTATATTTCCCTGCAGTTCATCTTTTGGCACACCCATTTGACCTCGCGGTGACTGAAATGCAGGCTCCGATTCGACAAGCTCTCTTCTTGTAGCGTCCAACCACGGCGCGGGTATTCGTAGTTACTTGGCGGCTCGTACGGGTCCCCCAGCGCCTTGGAGTTGTCAAAGAGAAGATTGACGTCGCCCGGCAACGATATGATGCTGAACGGGCGCCGTAGGGGCGAGTGGCCAGGCTCGCTACCCGGCAACCCGCGCGAGTCATCACCGTGGGAAGCGATAATGGTGATGGATGCGTTGGTATAGATGGCTGCCATGCTCGCTAGTTGGCGCTGCTTGTGCACCTCGTCATCCTGCACGATGCACAGCCTGTCGACCCAAAGATAGCGATAGCCTAGCCGGGAAGTTATCGTCATGGCGTCCCGGATGCTCTTTGGCAGGCGTCGGCCCAGCGGAGAAGATAACGCTAGGGACCCAGGCTCTGAGAGAACATCAATATTTGCCTGGTCGGCCACCAAAGGCGTGTCGTCGGTTCCCCAGACGTAGCTGAAAGCAAGGTATGCACTGGAGCCCGTCTGCTGACAGATGCACTGCGTCTCAACATCGATAAGGGATATCTCGTCAACGTTCTCCACCCTCTTCCACGGGTCCTGGATGGCATGACAAGTGCCTTGGTGGTTTCCATCACAGCATGCCATCCATCGTTTTATCCGATCTAAGTCGATCCTAGACTCGTCGATTGGAATTGACTGCATCTCCTCCTCAAGTAAGGCGGGACGCACCGAATTATCGCCGCGATCCACGTAGCGGCGGACTAATGACAAATGCGCCTTTAATTTCGGGCCGTCCAATACCCCCGATATTGGCTGCACGAGTTGAATCTGCCATTTGCCTAGGAAGGTGACGTATACTGTCTCGATCACGTCGTCGTCTTGCGGCGGCTCGTGGTTCAAGAAGGTACACTGGGCGTTGAACTCCGAAAGTAGGACCCGGCAGACTAGACATGTAGATCCGGCCCGGCGAAAGTCGGCAACCCGGCCGGGTCTGGCTGCAAGCCCGTAGGGGCTGAAGGCTTGGGTATTGAGAGACAGTGATGCTGTTGAACCTTCCTGAATCAGGGTGGCTGTGGTCGCGCATATTTCGCAGTCCAGGGACGACGCAATGCTGGCTGGATAGTCGGCGAGCTGATGGCCGGACTGAGTCGATATAGTGTCCATTGCCTGTGGTGCGGGCTCGAAAAATGATCGAGGACCCAGGTAAACTAGAAAGTTATCCCGTTCTGCAAAGCAGTATTTGAACAAAACAATCACCGCACAATTATAGAGGTAGTCGACCAGTTAAGGGCTTGAAGAAATAATATTGGTTGTTACGCACAGATCCGTCGTTGGTCGGGATCTGTCAGGAACACGGGAGAATAAAGCCGATAACGCAGCTGTATGCAATTGACGATCTACAACCAAAAATAGGGCTAATTTTGCCTTGATTTCGTATCTCTGATTATCCTTCTGATAACCTGAAAAGTCTGCGAAAGTCTAACGTGGTCGCCGATGATCGCTTCTCTCAGCGGACAGCCGCAGACAGTCGCACACAACTGCATGCGGCAACGTTTCTGACAGGATCTGTTACAATAAGGTTTGTGTTGGCAGAAGCTAAGGGTGCACTGGGCAATTGAAGGCGTAAGACTTGGTTGGGGTCGGATGCGAGGGTGGTCGCTTCGGTCCCTACAGCCAGGCCACGGATGCATTGTTTCAGCCACATGCCCAGCACAGCAGGCCGCGAAGCAAATACTAACCATTTATCACCTGGCTTTTGGCATCACATCACCATTCAACGTGGTTCGGCATGGTGGACGCTATCCGGTGCACTGGACTTCTCGCTGCGAGTCGGTGCCAGTTCTCAGGACATCTCCCTAAAGAACTGCGAACTCCCCCCCTTATTTTCAACTCGTACCGCTGATTGCGAACTCAATTTGGTCCTCTCGGTTTAGCTCCTCTGGACTGCTGGCCGGCGCGTTTCGACACACTCGGCTAGTAACGGTAATCCGGCTTGCACCATGGAGCAGACGTACTCCGTCAGCGATGCTGTTGACAAAAACCACCGAATAGTTCGGTCACATGGATCTGAGATATTTGGAAGTCTGTACGCCGTCAAATCTAGGGCTTCGGAAACTACAAGCCGAACCTTAATGCCATGTCGTCGGTCGGTCGATAGTCTATCGAGATGCGGCTGAGCATAGGAAGTCGCGAGAAAAGAGGTCTACTTGGCGCCTACTGGGGTTTCTGGTATGATCAAGGGAAATTGAAGCTAGTTTGCGACGAAATCACGGTGATGCAAAGGCTCCGCCATCCCAACGTTGTCAGGTTTCTCAGGTATGAGCTGTTCATACCACTGCGGACCTTCCCAATATACAAGGAATGCTGTGACGATTCCTTAGAAGCCTTGATTCGAGACGCGTATACTCACCGCCAGTACTTGACTCTCACCATAGCCCCGTGTCCCGTTATGTGGCCTCCGAGTCGATTTATAGCCTAACACTGACTAGGCTCCTGAAACCAACTTTATGGTGCACGCGTGCGTGTGCATCCTCAGCGGCTGGACTACTTGCACTATCAGTCTCCGTCGATTCTACGCCGCGATCTTAAGCCTGAAACGGTATGACCGGCCCCGTACCGGGGCGGACAGAGTTGCTGACCCTGTGGCAATTCTCCACAAGTCAAGACTCTGGCCGCGCTCCGTCACAAGTGTTCGATTTTGGTATCTCTCTGGTACACCAAACTGCCGAGTACGTCCATGCCGCCAGTGCCGAGAGATACATGGCCCCAGTATGTACCAAAATGTTGCCTAACGAGATCCCTTCCGGGGACTGCTAACTCTAGCGCCCCCATCAGGAGGTTCTCAAGCTCTCTGCGGCTGGTAGGCTGGCAAAGTGACCGCATCAGGTCTCTCCTCGTCTCGAGCGAAGTTACTTATACCTCTACAGACTCGATTCCAGGTGTACCATCTGTTGAGCTCAATGCTGGATCGACGAGGTCCGGTGAAGTTTGGCAACAAGTCGAGCGATGGCTGGATAATTGCGAGAAAAACCATCCAATGTGCAAGTCTCGTCTTCCAACAGACGGGGTGCAAAATCCATGGAGCCCTACAAGACTGATAGACCTATCTGATCCTAACGGGGTAGCTGTACTGCTTGAAACAAAGGATGAGGCTCCCGTCGGGCCGTACATCACACTTAGCCACTGTTGGGGAGAAGTAGAAGTGCCCAAGACGACACGGGCAATACTTGAGGAGTTCAAGGCAAGACTACCCAAGCTATCGAAAACATTCGACGATGCCCTTTTTGTGGCACGGCGGCTGAGCATCAAGTATATTTGGATCGATAGTCTATGCATTGTTCAGGATGACCTAGAGGACTGGACCGCAGAGTCTTCCCGAATGGACCAAGTATATCAAAATGCATTCTGCAATTTGGCCGCAACAGCATCAGCACATAGTGAAGGCGGCCTGTTTTTTAGCCGTCCGGACCTACGTCCCTGCCAAGTCCTCATCTCGCAAGGCAGTGGTCCGCAATATTTCTGGCTGGTTGAAGAGAGCCTCTTCTGGACGCAGGTGGAACACGCAGCGCTGTTGAAGGTAAGGAGGCGTCTAATTGAGATGTTACCCAGTTCCATTAACTGACTTGGTGTCGTCATTGTCACAGCGGGGTTGGGTCTTTCAGGAAAGATTACTTTCCCGCCGCGTTCTGCACCTCGGCGGCAGCCAACTCCTTTGGGAATGCAACGAACTAACTGCCTCCGAAACCCATCCCAACGGGTTGCCCAAAATGATACGGGGCGGTCGGAGTGAGTTGTTACGGCGCATCGAGGAGCTCAAGGTGCCAGTGAGCACTCCAGAACAATCGCTTCAGAGGGAACAGAAGAAAATGAAACTTTGGAGTGACATCATCGGGAAATATTCCCAAAAGAAGTTGACCAACAAGTGGGACAAGCTCCCCGCGATCACTGGCGTCGTCAAGCACCTACGGACGGCATTTCGCGACGAATGCGTTGCGGGACTGTGGAGGAAAGAGCTGCACCGATACCTGGCGTGGCATTCCACCGAATTCCGCGACAGCACGCTGGAAGCACGGGGCATTCCCTACCGAGCGCCGACCTGGCCATGGGTGTCTACTGACAATGTGGTAAGCATTTACGATGCCGGTGAGAATGGCCCCACGCCGCTCCTCAGGATACATGGGATCGAGCCACGAGAGAGCGGTGCTTGCCTTGGGAGCGTAAACTCGGCGGAACCAGAATTAGCCGGCAGTCCAGACTTCAACCTTTGCCTCAATGCTCAAGGTCCTTTAAACAAACTGGATGTGTGGCACCCGGGTGCACCGTTCTCCGGGATCCTCTATGCCCATGGCGGCGAAGACAGTATTGGCTGGAGTGCTGTCTGGGATGAGCCAATTGCGAGGTTTACGCGGGCAGACACTCACAGGGCCATGCTATACACGGTGCCTCTATACCGCTACCCGGTGCGAGGGTGGCCGGTCTACAATATTCGATATCTCCTACTATTTCCGGTAGAGGATGCCCCGGGGTATTACTACCGGGTGGGGATAGCAAAGTGCCAGGAGGTGGAGGGATGGACCTCTGAGAGATTCTTGACCGTGAGCAACGGGCACGATGCACCTTGCGAAGAGTTTCTCGGGGAAGATGAAGGTCACCGATTTAAGATTATCTGATGCCCTTATGTGTTCAGAACTATCGGTTCTAAACCTATCTCTAAATACCAGCCCAGGGCCAATTCCGAGCCTAAATTCCACCAAATATGTTGAAAACCGGCTGAACGGAATGCGGTGACCTGCAACCCGACTTCAAGGTTGACCTCGGCCTTGAGGTCACGAGGCGATGCGGTTAGGCTCAGCCCAGTGACATGCAAGTATCCCCCTGGATGCGACCCTGGAAATCGCCCTAGCCTTCTGTACCACAGCTGGCGCAGCTGAGATCGAAGTTAACCTGCAGAGAGCGGTCCACGCGAAAGATTGATTTCGGCTACGAGCTGGCAAAGTCAACCGAGAAATCGCCCTGCTTGTCATTAAGCCTGCGGCGACCGCCCCGTCCTTGATTTCAATCCATGAAAATTATCGAAAAAGACTGAACAGGCAGCTAGCATGACTCTAGGAAATACCATTATGGCTAATAGACGCTCGATGCAACGGCCGTACTGTGAATGGTATGCGACAGTCACTTGGTATCTCTGCTCATAATGGCGTGCGTTCTCAAGTAATTATTAGCCTAGCCACGCTGGTTCGTGATAAATATATAAGTCGATAGTTCGAGATCGAAACACAATAGTCATATCCCGAATAGAGCCTCGTGATTGACCGATAAGAGAAAAGTATCCTGAATGCGACTAGGCGGACCCTATAAAGTAGGTCCCTGCACCTAGACGGAGGCATATTTCTCGTATACAGAGATAAAGGCCATTGTAGATGTACACCATCTCACTGCGATGCATGACAAGAAAGCAGGCGTCGAGTGTATCGCGTAGGCAATGTCCAATTGGTAGCCCGCGAAGACAGTTGAAAACTAAAACAGACGGTCCAGTTTGCGAGAAAACGGGCTCTTGGAGGTCTCATGGTATGCGCCATTGGCCTAGAACCCCAAAAGAGGGCCTAGACGCTCTCTCCAGCCCAACGGGCTCGACCTAACACCGTACAGACTCCATGTCTTACTATCGAGTTGCGGTTCTCGCGACCCAAGCGCTCAGAGACCTTCCGCGAGGTCGGTGCTGGATTCAGCTTTGGTCCTAACGGATAGTAGGCCGTAACACTAACCCACTCCGTAATCCAAAACCTTCAAATGTGTCGACACGACTAACGAGGCCGAGTACTTCTGCTGGATCGAGGGGTTCGAGACAACTGACTTGCTATCCAGATTTAAGATTGAGCGTAAACTTATCCAGGACCGTAAGAGGGCCGATTTTCTGCTGGAGTTGGTTAAGCTATTACCAATGGAGAAGGTTAAGCTGGGGCCGAGGTGATTCAAGTTATAGAGCCGGAGGATGGCCGCACGCCTCCAACTAGCAAACAGTAGCCAAGAACGACACAATGTTGGTCAGTCTCTTTCCAATAGCACCGCGCTGCACTTACAGAAACGAACAATATCCATGAAATCGTCGGCTGCGATAGGATTTGGTCCGGGATTGCCAAATTGTACTTGAAGGAGAGCGCGTGGCGGCCGGGCTCGGCCTCACGAACGCCGTCCAATACCGATGCCTCGTCCCAATGGGCAAGGCAGTGGCGGCCCCCGGAAGCGAGAAGACATCTTCACGGTTCATGTGCCCTGGTCTAGGGTTAAGCAATCACGTATCCTGTTGATCATGGCACGATGTTTAACGTTCTCGTGGTCGTGACGGAGAGTGGTCGCTGGAAAGAGCTAAGCGGCAAGACGATATCGGTGTGGACCAGGAACGAAGCTTTTTGAGTCCTTCACAGGTTGGCGTGATACGTTTCGCGCCAGTGTGAACCTTCTACCTGCGGAGTTGGACACGTGGGCACTGTTTGACCACTTCGACAACCCTGCCCCGGCATTCGACAAGGGCGGACTCTAACTTATCGAGGATGCGGCGCATGATATGGGGCCTCACTTGGGGGCAGGGGTCGGGATGGGCCTCGAAAATGCAGTTACGTTGGGTTTTCTGATTGCCCGGGCTGAAGAGGTCGAGAGCCTTGAGTACGTTGCAAATATCGGTACAGCACTTGCTGGAAGCGGCGCTTCAGACGTACAACGATAACCGCTACAACAGAAGCCAATGGCTAGGTCGAAATACCGGGATACATGCGACATGTACCATGGGCAGCATCCCGAGGTTAATGCCAAGGACGGTGAGAAATTCTGCCACCAAGTCATGGCGAGTTTTGACCTGAAGGATATGCCGGACAGAGCAGTGGACCAATATGGCCAGAAACTGAAATTGCGAATATGTGGGCAAAGACACTAGAATCCAATGGATAGGCGCATCTTGAGGCGGCGGCTGAGAGTATCAATTTGCTGTATACTTTATTATTGATAGCGACGGCTTCACGCCTTGCACGCCGCTCGAAATGACGCCGGTTGACGCAATAGGCGAGGCGTTGAAGGACTGAGCGAGAGGCCAGATCATCTCTCAAGCCCCAACTGCGAAGAAATTGCTAGAGATTATTGGCGTCGTTATTGAAAGGCTCCTGTACACGGGACTAAGAATCTCCGCATTATGAATAGGAGTATCACGCCCCTTCTGCCCGGTATCGACAGTGAGCAGACGGTCTATATCCTAGCTGGATATGTGACACGCAATCATGTACACACGGACAATTCAGGTAGCCTACAAAATGCGAAAGGTTTCAGGCCGCTGGCATTTATGATCAAAGTCGCAGCCTCGTGATAGTTCCGCAGATAAACCACACATCGCCTATGTAGTCTCAAACCTGACATCTTCGCAGGTAACATGCAGATCACACGACGTCATGTTTTGTTGTTTTCCTGATAAGAACACGAATGGTTAGCGGAAGGCCGCATCCGTTCTGGTGCACTAATGTCGAACCATGGCGTTCTGGAAATCAATCAGGTATCAGCCCCAGACACCCTCTCCATATTTCCACTTGATGCACGTGCGCCGATTACAGACCGCTCTAAACTAATCACCACTTTGCGGTGAGCCTTAGTGGTTTTTTCTTTGTTTATGGTGTGTGGTGCTACTTGAAATGTTTGCGCTCGCGCCTACTCTCCCTTAGAGACGTGCTAACAATCCGTTGGCCGCGCATCAAGCCCTTAAAAAGAGCCAAGCGCTCCCAACGAATTTCCCGTCACCGACCACCTTAGGTCTACCGGCCCCCGCCCTTTTTCCTGCCATCCGAAGCAAAATCACAAAATTCAAAATGTGCTGGTTCCCTAGCCTGATCCCCTTTTGAGAAACGATTGTGACTTCTCTCGAACACACCTTCAAACCACAATGGTAGTCGCCATGGTCGCTGTCCTGGACATGAGGCAGGACAAGCTCATGACATTAGATAGGAAGAGTGCCGAACGTGAGTAGTGTCCTATCCTGCCATTACGACTGAACACCTACGAGTGCTTTTCGTCCGTGAATGATATCTGCTCTGAGTAAAGTTCTAACTATCAATGCGATTTACTCCAGTGGAACGACACCGAACAGTCAAACTCCCGCGATTGAAGACGAAATTTCGAGTCTACCTGCCAGAAGTTGTCGAGGAAAGCGGCGAGAATTTGTCGCCGGAATACCTTGGGACCGTGCATTTAGGGAAGCTGGGTGTGTGGTACAACTTGCAGAGAATAGTGCGAGGAAATCGGGCGCTGTACATATTTACAAATTGAAACCAAAGTTGTCTTTTCAAGCTCGTATTTCAGGCCAAATCCGTCAGTCAGAAACCACCGAAACTGGGTGGCTAACGATGAAACTTGGAATCCCCAACCCAAAATAAGGTCTAGGCCGTGAAACCCCAAAATTGACAGCCAAGCCAGTTGGATATGCCTTGTTCTGACAGTAATTTACAGTTCAGAGAGGTAGATCAGGCCAGGAGCCGAAAACAGAAGCACCCGGACTTCCCTTTCAATGCGATAGCATGTACATATTCTTCGGATATGAATCGACAAACCTCCTACGACCAAGCGGTCGGAGACTCTTTGGGTGTCAAAAATCTGAAAAGGGTCGTCACTGAAAGTGCGTGGCACCTTGCATGTGGTTCTAAATCAGCCAGTCAAAAAGTGGCGGCGGCTGAGTGGGAAACTCGGCATCACGTCAATGGAAATGCGCCCGATTTCCATTTATTTCAACAGTGCTGGACGAGTGGATATTGCGAGTTCAGGAAGAACGCGTTATTTCATTCGCAGTGTCCATTCTTCCTTGCTGCTATTGGAGGCTGTTTAGGGTGGGGCACTCGGGGCGCTCCCAAGTGACTCGGCTGGGCTTGGTTTCCGTTTCTATTGACGTCGGCAGACACAACATCAATTGTGGCTGCCGCAGCCTGCTCTCTGTCGACCTTTTTCGGACGGGTGTGGCCACCCATTCCAATTCGAGCGCCATCCACTATGAATGGTTGCCACTAGGAAGTGACTCCTCAATTAGGAAAGGCTGTGGACTTGATGATGGCTTTTTATCCTGTCCCAGTTCCATATTTTTGTAGCCCGTAGGCATGCCATTGACGCACGCTATTTCCTTCGTTCCCGTCTTAATATCGAGTAGCATTGTTATTCTATGTTAATTTATTATTTGCATCTTCAATCTCCCAGTAATGGCTGCTCAAATGCTTCCTGATCAAGACGCTATTATAACTGCTACGGAACGCATTGTAACTACCAACGCACCACCAGGTCCGCTTGCGGGACATCAAGAAAACGAATATCCATCACCTCTCTTAGGTGATATTCACAATGGCGATGAGGCTGAAGAGAGTCCATGGGCTAAGAAAACCGTTCTGGCATTTGGTAAGCTAGACTACCCCTCCAGCCTCATCATTCTCTCAAGCTACAAAATTTCATTTGCAGCCAACGAACTCGGGCCTCTAACTTAACTGCTAAATAAAATCGATCAGACGGTGGCGGTATCAGAGGTTATTCAAGCCTCTTGATTCTCAAACGAGTAATGGAGCGGATCAGAGAACTAGAACTAGAGCTTTCAAATAATCGGTGGACGTCAAGTCGGCACTATCAGTGGATGGGAGAAACGCAGGTTGCACCGGGAAACGATCGAACGGGCAGGATCGATAACTACCTTCCCTGTCATTATTTCGACTATGTGATTGGAACTTCCACCGGGGGGTACGTAACACCTGAGATTGCAAATTTTCAAAAATCGGTTTAATAAGCTAAAGCTTAATAGCTTGTCAGCCATCGTGTTGGGACGACTTCGAATGTCAATTGACGAAGCTCTCGACCAGTATCTAGTCGTCGGCAATCAAGTCTTCGGTCATCCCAGGATATGGCACGAGCGGTCCATACTATTCTGCCCGAGAGCCAAATTTGCTTCTAGAAAGATGAAAGCAGCAATTGTCCAAGTCATTCTTAACAAGCTGAGGCAGACCTGTCCTAATGCAACTCCGCACATGGCTCGAGAGGAATCTCTAGAAATGCGAAACGATCTCAACAGGGTGTAAGTTAATGTGTGCAGATCAAAAATCGCCTTTAATGATAGACAGACGGTGTGCAAGTATAAAGAGCTAATGCGGAGCAGGATGGTCATTTCTTTCATTGTGAGCAGCAAGCAGGGCTTCGCTGATAGAGCCTTCCATTGGCGAAGCTACGATATGGAGGACAGGGCCCACCGCCGACGGGACACGTACCAAATCAAGAATCCCGGCCGTGGCCATAGGACACCCTTGTGGAAAGTCGCGAGAGCAACCGCAGCGGCACCTCGCTACTTTGAAGCCATCCGGATCAACGAAACAAAACACGCTGACGGCGGCATGGCTTCTAACAACCCATCCCTGCCAGCCACCCACGAGATCATGAGCAAGGAGGAGTTTGCACCCGCCTTCTTCCTCAGCATCGGCACCGGCAAAAAGCCGGCCAATGATGACAATGGAGTCTCGGCACGACAGCAGCAACGTCAGCAACAAGAGTACACGCTCTCGCAGCTCTCGGACGATCGCCACGCCGACGGCGGGCGATCGCGTCGTCAATTTGTGCGCAAGTACCTCGAAATCGGCAAGGGATGGAAGGACTTCATGACCGACACGGAAAACGACCACGGTGTCAACGGGTGGAACGCCTACTGCGAAGTCAGCCGCATCGACCGCGCGCGGCTTAACGTGCCCGAGGAGATGGGTCTCTGGCAGGTGCCCCTGGACGACTGGCAGCCGCCGCCGTCGGGGGATCAGACTCTCGCGCGGATTCGTAGCTGCACGTACCAGTACCTCGCGCTGCCCGAGGTTGAGGACCAGATCCGGGCAATGGCTCGGAAGCTGGTTCGGATCCGGCACGCGCGCGCTGCGACGGAAAGGTGGGAGTCGTTCGCGACGGGGGTTTGGTACGAGTGTCCGGAGAGGGACTGTGAGGCGCCGGACTTTAAGGACGACGCGAGGGCTACAGCACGGAGTAGGCTGCGGACGCACATAGAGCGGAGGCACCTTGGTGCCGAGGACATCGAGGACATCGAGAGACGCCTCGACGAGTGTAGAAGAACTGAGTCCGTGTAGCTGGTTGTAGCGAGTACAATCCATGCAGGCCATCGATGCAGGCACGTATATAATAATAAATAGCTAGCTATTGTAATGAGAAGTTCTAATTGGTTTTCACTACTAATATTAGTCGTCCTCCAAAGTTGTTGATCAGCCAACCCAAAACTGAATTTCGGTTTCTACTCAAGGATTGCGCCGAGGGGCTAACCACAGCCCCCACCCTAGTTTTCATTCATCATCTCAATCTTCCCAAATAAAGGCCTGGTTTCCGACTGAAACTCAAGTATGATCTGCTGGCACCTTTGACAGCCGCTCCCAGCGGCTGCACTGCGGGGCGGGTCGAGGTGGCCTTGGTCTACTGAGATCGGGATTTCCAATCCAACTGTGCGTCACACCTCCCCGTGTCAAAATACTTAGTTCAACTCAAGTCCGAACTGACATTGAACCCACTTCCTAGGGCTCTGCAGCGAACAAATCAGCTCGGCGGCCAAATCCGACCTTCCTCTTCCTTCCTATGCGCCAGCTTCGCTAACCTTTCCACCAGTGCCGACCACACCGGCGGCGTAGTCCGCCAAGCCGGCGGGCTCTCCTTCGTTCGCATCTTCCACGCCGGCCACTAGCCGCCCTACTCCCAGCCCGAGACGACCTACCGAGACCTTAACCACCCCATATCAGGGCAGGACGTCGCGCCGGGCAAGATCTTAGCGGGCACAAAATACGCGACCAAGGGTCCGAGCAGCAGCTTCGGCTTCAAGAACGAGAAGCCGTGGCATCCCAAGGTGCACTGTTACCTTTGAGACATGCTTGAGACGTGCACGAAGAAGCAGAAGAATATGCTCCTGAACGAGACGGCTATTACGAAAATTTTCATTCTCGTCGTGTATAGGAACGGGGATGGTAAAGGGTTTTTTTCGACGGGGAGTCAGGCGACGAAAATAATAGGGATGGGAAATGCGGGCCCCAGAGTAGCGGCAACAGTGTTAGGAGGCAGTTCGCGGGTGCCATTACTATGCGGCCTTTAGGTGTCAACTTTTGCTGTTGCATTAACCACCGATTGCTCTTGCGGCCCTATCCAACCACAATCGAGCTCAGCGCCTCTAACCGCCTCTGGTCAGGCTCGCTAGGGGTATAATCAGAGACACAACGGAATGTATCTCGGGCAAAAAAAAGGCAGCATTGTACATCCTCTAGGGAGCGAAAATAAAATGTATTAATTCTATGTAAGGATTCCAACCGAGACTCCTTACGCCAACCGGGTAGCTGACCGAGATAAGTATATGTACCCTTTTATAGGCAGACCGTCTGCCGCGGAGGTATCTAGTGCCTCCCGTAGAGTCATATCTCTTTGAGACTAGAGAAAGTCTTAGATTAGCTGCTGGGCCTTTGTGATATCTCAATGCACCTTTAGCTGTCGCTGTCCTAAATCCATTGTTGCGATTGCTCTACTCGTGTTCACACTGTTCCCAGTCGTTAGTCTCAGGTTCAAGCTCGCTTGTCAATTCACCAAATCACCATGAGGTGCCAGCTGTCATCTACGGCAGTCTTGATAGCGGCAGGCATTTGGCTTCTTCACTTTGCACTTCGTTGCTACCAAATGGAGCCCGCCCACCTCGATGAGCGTTTTGGCGAGGCGGATGCCAGATTCGGCGACCGGGTTTGTTACAGCCCAATCTCTCATATAAGGCTGCGGTACAGCCCATGCAGTTTGCATCATGACATCCCAGACATTGGCAATGCTTTCCGAAAGCAACGTTTGCGTGGGAATACCCAGACTCGTGAGGCTTACGGTATCGCTTTGCCCAACCTCTACCCTTATCCATGATCCCGAACAAAATTCCATGCTTCGGACCGGGTCGGGAAGACGACACGAGGCTCGTTAGGAGATCGTCGTTTCCCAGTTGCAATGCCGCGACGACCACAACTTGGTGTGCGTTAGGATCCCCAAGAGCAGATTTGCTCAGCCCACCGTCCACGGCACGTATTGTTTCTAGCGACGCTGTTCTACATCGCAGCAGCTGAGCAATGCCTTTCATATCGGAGGCTTTTGTCAACGTAGACCTAGGGGTCAGGGCGAGGACCTGCCTTGCCATGGTCGGAAGCTCGAATTCGAGGTGCAGATAAGAATAGCTGCTGATATTGCGTCATCCATCAACTGTCAGTTTTCGATTTCCCGATTGGTAACGCGATCGGCTTCAGCATGCTTTTCAGATATCGAATTGCGTGCGACATTCGTCAAGTAATCCTCAAATGATATCTTCCGAAATACCATGTCGATTGAATTTCGTGTTAGGGCACGATATGGCTCACTTATGCCGTCCATATTCCAGAGCGTGACACGCTGGGCCGTCTGCATGAATGAATTGGGAGTTTACTGTGGAGAGCGACTAGCAAGTGAAGTCTGCCACGGGCATGTCCGCTTAAATACCGCCAAGCAATACCGACCCAATGCTACCTAACTCCACGCTTATCAAATTGACAAACAGAGCTCCCTCAAACTACTTGGTGGCTTGCGTCCTCGGCCTCTCGGACGGGATGACTGGGTCCACGACAGGTCAGACCTACAAGTAGCTAGATATGGCAAGTGCGTGAAACAGAAGATGGCCAATGAATGCTGGTGTCGTTACTATAATTTATTGAAAGATACTAACAACTGTTGGCTATCATTTCTTTCACCACATACATGGCCATGGCGGCAACCTTGGAAAACATTGGCAAAAATAAGGACCCCAACACGCTCAAAATAGATGGGTGGCCTAAAAGAAGGCCGCCTTAGCGGACCAGCTCCGGACCCTTTGGACCTAAATTGGGAGTGTCCAGAAATTGGCAGAATGTCGGGCGTTAACGAGGCTGAAAGTGGTCTGTTTCGCTTGAAAATAAGGTATGGGCTGTTCCCGTGTAGTCGACGGTTGGTGGCAAGATGATCAGTCGCGTTGAAGCCATCTGTGGGCAATTCGTGCTGCTAGTCCTTGAGGATAACTCGCTCCGGCTCCCTGCCTGCTGACTACTTAAGGTATGGCCACGCCACTACTGAGGATGGAAACCTACAGCGGGGAGCCCGCCACCCAGAGCCTACGAAGAAGACGGAATCAACTGGTCCCACAGCGAAGTCATACATAGTCTTTGCAGAGTGGGTGAGACATCCCACCCTCCTCCAGGCATCCTAAAAGAAGCCGCTCACAGAGACACGGGTAGCCAAATCGGTCGATATCGCGTATCTTACTCACTCATGCAGGGCACCGATCGGGTGCATATTGCGATTGGCGGGTTTGAGAGGCGCCTCGGAGCTGAAGAGTGGCAGGGTAAACTGAAGAAGGGTCAGTAGGGGTCTTTCTCAAGAACTCAAGGGGTACGAATCCTGGTTAACTTTTTGAAACAGACAATCGTGTAATCACTTCATTGGTTAATTCCGTCGTGCTTACAATCCGTCCTAGAGCCTTGATGCTCTCCATGAACTAGTCAATTATTGACTTGGTCTACACGCGCAACAGGACCTGGGCTGGAAAACGCCTGCTATTATTCACTTCCAGTTATCTAGTTTCTATTTGTAGACTCTGTCGAAACTGGCGGGCTCCAGCGAGATACTAGCGTTACTTCTAGCGCTCGCCGCTATGGCAGGTAAAGCATTTCATGTCTAGTATCGTAAGCTGTGGTGAAGCTTCTCTTACTCTCTGTCACCAAAGAAATAAAATAAGGGCCGGTGCTCGCCGTTCCGGCAGCCGTGGGGCCTGCTGGTAGAACAAGCATTCATCTTAGCTTCGTGATTGACAAACCAAATGGCGGAGTCGTTCTTGATCCCGGATCTGGGTGGACGGACGCTCGGCGCAGTTAGACTCTGCCTTCCCATTATCGGGTATGCAGTTTGCTGACACATATCTCTCGCGAAGCTACTAGTTCGGAATTTGGGATATAAGGCGACCCCTGCTGAATCGCTAATGCGGGGGCCGCCCGAATGAGACTGGCGTGCAGCTCTGGTAATATAACTCACCTCCATATATAGCCGCGGTTCGAGTCGATATCTCCTTCGGTTAAGCCCGGGGCTGGACTACTATAATAGATCCGGCAGGCTGCAGTACAAGTCATGGTCGCAGCACCAGTCCTGAATGCTGCTATCATATTCGCATGGCATGCCGAGCATATTTTGGGACCTGCATTAGCTTGTGGGACTGGCCATTGTAGGTCTCAAACGTGTTGCCGGATCTATTTGAAGGAATTCTGATTAATCATAGCCTCGCTGCCATCTTGGGCGCCATCGCGAGCATACAGTGCTTGAACTGTCTCGACCCTGTTATGGTCAGTTTTTAGATCTTGTCGCAGTTTTCATTCCCTGATTGAAGTTAGTCGAGCCAAAATTGCAGATATGACTCTCGAGAACGGCTTGGACATCGATAGAAATTACTTTGGAATGGCTCAAGCGTATTTTTGTCCGGATATCAACCCAGATGATACATTGGAGGCTCGACTGCTGCTTGTGGATATGGAGGCCATGCCACCGAAGATTTTATATTCAACTGTTACATTTACCTCCTATTCTTTTCCGCGACGTAGTTCGCATGCTTTCAGCCCCTAGATGCCGGCGCATTCTCATCATTAAAGGCAGCGTACCTGCGTTGGTTGATGGAGCTGGCAAGATGCAACGGATTCCTCACCAATCGGCAAGCGTAGCTCCTTGCGGGTCCATTCAGAGGCCAGAAAGAAGGCTGTAGAGATTAAAAACACCGAGTCTGGCTTTAGAGGCAACGGAATTTGTCCAAAGAGCCCCGTCAAAGCCCTTACATCGCCCCAGGTCTTGGATAACCCTAAGTCCTAGCGCTCGTCACGCTAGAAGCCTAGCAAGCCGAGCCGCAACTTGTGGGAACTCCTAGGAATAGAGACAAGGCCCAAAAACTGCTGGATAACATTAAGAAGCCCACTACTACCCGGTGGGTATTTAGAAAGGTGGTAAAGGTTATGGGTGGACAGGCCATGGAAATTACGATTTTAAAGCAGAAAGTCCGGGCCCTAGAGAAGAAGGAGAATGAAAACCTGCGTACTTTCAAGAGAAGAAAGAAGGTCAAGAAGACTCGAATACTCAATTCATGTCAATTTCTAACACCATAGCCTAACGACAAGGGGTTAAGGTGCAACAGAAGAAGGAATCTAGGTTGGAGGAAGGGTTAGGAGGAATATGATCTGCAGCCGGTGCATAGATCTGGAAGGATAAGGGCGCCGTCGCGTAAAGATCTTGAACTTGTTAAAGATTTCAAATTTGATGTATTTTTAACTTTATTTGGGTGAGAAATGGTCAAAATGACCCTCCACATGGGTGTAGCTTATAAGTGCAAGTGTCCGAGACTGGAGATGTCCGGTGGTGTGGTGGGTTGACTTACCATGCACTGAGCATTCTCGCTCTTCTGCGCCGCGTCAGTCTAGATTTCGGTTTGTTAATTTGGATGTGGCTGGTGTGAATTGGAACGAAAACTCTCACGCTGCGGCCCAGGCAGACACCAGAACTATAGGAGATGTACCGGGGATGGGCAAAAGAGCGAGCAGCAGGCTGTTCCCCGGCGGCAACGTAATGTGAGCACCGAAGCTTGCGTAGCCTCGTCAAGGCTCGCTATCAAAGTATAAATACTTGACTACGAACAAACTTCTCACTCTTACTTTCCTTGTAATCTTCCCTTGACCACGCATGAGTCTCTTGCTCTTACTTTCCTTGCAATCTTCTCTTCTACAATACTAAATCATTCACTGTTGATGATATGGGTTCATATAACAACGAACCTAGAACTATGAACAAGTCCATCGCTTTAGCCCTCAAGGTGGACGGTCTCGCTGAAGGGCAGCAGGGCCTGCTCGATCTCGTCGACAAGCTGCATTTTGCGCAACTCGACGATGCCAAGCTACCACAGATTGTCGTCCTGGGGGACCAGTCTGCCGGAAAGAGCTCCGTGCTTGAGGCGCTGACCGGCATACCTTTCCCTCGAGATGCAGGCGCATGCACGCGGTTTGCGACCGAAATCCGGATTCGTAGGTCCAAGGAAACATCCCTTACCATTTCCATCATTCCGGACAAGAACAGGCCTCACGACGAGCAGATCCGGCTCCAGCAGTATGGAGACACGGTCGAGGAGAAGTCGTTTGAGTCTATGATGCAAGGCGCCGTCAATCTCATTGCGCCTAAGAATATTCCCGGAAGGTTTGCCGCTCGAGACATCTTGGTGTTGGAGAAGCGCGAACCTGATAGCCCTCTTCTGACACTAGTTGACCTGCCTGGGCTCGTTCGCGTCTCCAACCGAGACCAATCTGACGCGGATATCCAGATAATCGAAGCCCTGTCAGACCGGTATATGGAGAGTCCCCAGACCATTATCTTGGCTGTCGTCGGCGGAAACAACGACTACGTCCAGGCACCTATCCTCCAGAAGGCCCGCAAGTTCGACCCTAACGGCACCCGTACCATCGGCGTCCTAACGAAGCCTGACCTTACGGAGAAGATTGGTTTGGAAGATAAATTTATCGGGTTGGTTAGCAACAAGGATCCGGAGAACTTCTTCAAGCTCGGCTGGTTCGTCCTTCTTAACCCTGGACCGCCTGGTCCTGGCGAGGAATGGCCGACACCCGAAGAGCGGAAAATGCGCGAGGACCAGTTCTTCAGTACCAACAAGTGGAGCGTGCTGCCGCCTGAAATGTGCGGTGTCGGACCTCTTCTGCGGAAGCTCAGCATCCAGCTTCAGCGGCATATTGGCCGCCATATGAAGAGCCTCCGTAAGCAAATCAACGAAGCGTCCCTTCTATGCGAGAAGCAGCTTAAGGAACTCGGCCCAGATAGAGATACAGTCGGAGAGATGCGGATTCAGATAACCGAACTCTTCTCGTCCTGTAATAAGCTTCTGGCTCCAGCTGTCGACGGCACTTACAAGAATCCTCCCGGCGCCACCTTCTTCCCCAAGACAGCGTCCCGCGAGGGTACTCCTGCAACAAACCTCCGTGCTCGCGTCCGTGAGGAGAGCGAGCGCTTCGAGAAGCGCTTCCGCGATAGCGGCCATAAGATTAGCTTTTCTGAATCCACCTCTACTACACCCGCCAACATGATGGGTTCATGCTCCAAGGCCAACTTTGCCAAGCGCGAGGCCGAACCCCTCCTCCGCCAAATCAGGGGTAGTGAATTGCCTCTGGACTCAAATCCCCGCGCCCCGTACATCTTGTTCAAGGCATACTCAGAGAACTGGTCAGTTCTGGCCCAAGAGTACAAGGACAATGTGGGCGTTCTCTGTAACGAGTTCCTCGCCGAGGTCATCGACTATGCGTGGCCGAGCCGGATGCACGACCCACTAAGGATGCACTCCCTTGAGCCGCAGATGTGCTGCATGGTCGAAAAGGCCGAGAGGGAACTCAAGCACCTAATCGACGACAAAGAACTTGAAGTCCAGCCATTCGATCCTGAATACGAAGAGCGGTTATGCGCCTGGCGTGCTAAGGCCGCCGAGAATGGCGCGGCCTACACCGAAGAGGAAGAAGCCGTGGAAAAGATGCTCATTTACTATGAGCTTACTCGCCGCATCTTTATCCGCAACGTCATAACCCAGGTCGTCGAGAGGCACCTCCTCCTCGGTATGCATACGCTTTTCGATACCGTCGATATCGTCAGGATGGACGACGCGGCTGTCGAGGCCGTTGCGGCAGAGAACAAAGAGTCGCGCGAGCGCCGCGCCCAGCTGAAGCAGCAGAAGAAGGCTATCGAGGAGGCAAAGAGCTTATGCGCCAATCTCGCCATGCGGAGCGAGTTCCGAGCCCATGAGTTCCAAGACGAAGATTCTCTGGATATCAATGACGAGGATGCTCCGAAAAGGTCACAGTCGGTCCGCACGCGACACTCTGACCAGCCTAAGGAGCCGAAGTATATCCCGCAGAACCATATCCCTCGGCGCCCTACCCCGCACAATCATAACGGGTCTGACTCGACGAAGGTGTCGGCGGATGAGTGGCAGCACAACAACTACGCGCCATCGGAGGACGCATGGAGCGCGATGGTAAATACGCTACCTCCGCCACCCCCGCCACCCCGGACGCCTAAGGGGTCAGACATGGAGACGAGTCTGGGACAGTTGTACTCTCCCAGCCTGGAGAGACCGAGGCTGCACTATGATGCGGGGCGGGAGCGGGAGCGGGAGCGGGAGAAAGAGGGGGGACTGAAGAAGGAGTCGATGAGGCAGAGGCTGAGGCTTTCGTAAGAGATGGGTTGTTGACTGGTAGCTCTAGTGATGGCGTTTGTCGAGAAATGGATGGACTTCCCTACATTTCCTTTGTGATGGGTAGATACTATATGTATATCACTTTCAATTGACCGCATGTTCGAGAGAGTGTTTGGTTTAAAATAGAGGTATTCTAATTCTTAAAGACTGGATTTACACGATAGCATGCCTACGAATGGGCTCATGGTATCATCGGGTACGGGCTGGCTGCAGAGTCCACGTTGTTGAGGGTACAGCACGACTCGTAATGTCTAACAGAGTGCCAAACAAACCGATCGTTGCAGAAACTGTAACTACATTGCCAGCCACGCAGCAGGCATAGGTTTTCAAACCATAACACCAATTTCTCCGTCTGGACATCGAGTCACAGGGACATATATGATTCGCCCTCGCCTTAACATGGCTAGTGATGGCTTCAATTGGAAACAGATGTGGCAACGGATGTAGAATGTTATAATGCGGTACGGGATCTTCCATGTCCTGTCGATGCAAGCGTCTCTCTAGTGACCTCCAGAAAGGGACGAGTCATAGCTGTCAAAAGTACAGCTGTAAGCTGATGACTCCGGCTGTCAAAAGCACGGAGCGGAGGCACAACTCCAAAATACTGAGTTGCAACGAAGCGGGTTCAGCAACTTCAGCAGAGCATACAAAAGCAGTTTCAGCAGACAGGCATCTTTAAATTGACTGATCTTATCGTCTCTTAACCAGTCTTGATATCGGCCCCGTACTTCTGACAATAGCAGAGACCGTTTGGCACATCCATCAGCCCCACTGTTCAGCTGGTTGCACAACACATGGACGTGGAACTGGCAACTTGGTTACAAGGCTGGAATTCCTGTGCCACTACCGAGTGTCCCTATTTCTGATCTCAAATACGGCGGGCTTGGTTGAGGTCGAAACGGAGCCGTAAACGGGGGATGGGGGCGGTCCGGAGCAGGGAATCATGGAAAGTAGAGTAGGCAGACCAGTATCGGGTCCGGACCTCGGGTCAATCACAAAAGATATAAGTAAATAACCGATTTTTTCCTCTCAAATGTATTTAGTCTCCAAATATTCAAATTACTAAATTTTCTAGAGAATTTTCCCAATTCTTGTTCCTTTAAAAGCCTACCTATTACGCCGAAGGAAGAGTCAGGCGTCGACAAACTGGTTGGAGACCTACTGGCACAGACGTCTTTCTCTACCTACCTACCTAATAATAGCCTATGCGCTCTAGACGCATCTATCTATTGCGACCACACGACAGACAGAGCTCAGGGAGATCATTGATCTTACATTTACAAATCTGCATCACTACTTGACATATATGATTGACAGTCATGATGTTGTCTTTTCCAGACCCTTGATGAGGTCTAGCCTATTGCTGACGTACGCGATGAGCTTGAAATCATCGTAGCAGATGCACCTCACGAGCCCCCCCCACTCTCCAGAAAAGCGGGGCAACCGCGTGTTCCAAAGTTATGAATCAGAATTCGGAATGGCCGTCAGCAATAAGGGAATTATACGCTCGATGACTCATCCGGTCTGACCCGGAGGTTCCAGTAGGGAACTGTTAAGGAAATACGGAAGGCCTTTTTTTTTGTCCTAATGAATGTCTAGGGCGGGCTGCAGACTGCTACCGCCTGGCAGGCTACATTTTCTACCTGCAACCTAGCTTGCCATTATTGCCGGCGTATGTACCTACTAACATCTGTACCAGGACCGTGTAACTGTTCCCATACCGGCATTCTGCTGGGCGAAGTTCGATTAAATGTATCGAGCGTGATAGATCACCATACACACCGTGCAGAACAGGCCTAGCGTTCAAATCATTTTCTATAAGTACGGTTAACCGGTTACTAGTTTCGCCCCCAGCTCTATATTTGCACTACTTGGCTTTCCATGATCCAACAGATATAGCCACGTCCCTTTCCTCTCTACCATCATACAACAGTACCAGCGGCGTATCGTCATCGGTAGACCCCAACATGTCTTCCAGCAATTCAGCGACCAACGAATCGATCGAAAGTGAAGACGTATGCTCCGTAGACCAGACAGTCAAGGAGCAGAACTTTGACCCAAACCAATGTCTGTTCTGTAATAAGGTCGTCGGCGACCTCGATCACAACGTCTCGCACATGTACAAGGAGCACGGCTTGGCCATACCCGACCAGAATCGACTTTTGGTGGATCTGGAGACGCTGCTGGCCTACATTCACCTCATCATTTTTGGATACTGCGAGTGTCTCTACTGCGGCATGCAACGGAGCACTGCAGAAGCAGCCCAGCACCACATGACGGCAAGGAGACACTGCAGGTGGGATATCTTAAAGGAGGACTCCGAGTTTCTCGACTTCTACGGACCAGCATCTGGCGACGAGCATGAGGGGGAGGAAGAGGAAGAAAAGGAGGAGAACGACAGTCTCACGAGTGCTTCACTCGTTCAGCCCGACAGCGCGACTCTCCGGCTGCCCTCAGGAAAGATCCTGTCCCACCGAAACACCCGAGCCTCACGAGCTCTTCCCAGACCTAGGACTGACCAAAACGACAACCGAAGAACCCAGGTCGATGCTGGTCTCGCGCCAACCCCCCAGCCGGCACAAGATGAGACCTCGCCCTCGACGGCATTGACCAAGGCCGACAGGCGCGAAACTACACTCGCGACACAGCTAACCCGCCTGCGCGCCGAGGATCGACGGAGCCTCATGCACCTACCATCGTCACAACAGCGCGCCGTGATTGCCACACACAAAAGACAGCTCGAAAAGGCGAGAAACATCGAGAGAGCGATGCAGGGCCGGGTCGAGGCCAAGGGTAACAAGACGCTGATGAAGCACTTTGTTCCCGATGTGCCGGGGAGATCGAATGGATGAGTCGGCGAAAAGTCTTTTGCTACATGACTCAGACTTGATCCGAGATGGAACTTCTGTGATCGATGCCACCATGAGTACTCTGTATCCCGGTTGGGAGGTGCCGACGCAACGGGGCCGAACACTTAAATACATACAGAGCCGTGCTCCCCAGCCGTCAGCGATACGCTCTCTCCCGTGGTGACAAGGCTGTGAGGTCGCCCACCTGATCATGGTAGCGTAAGTCAATCTGGAGCTGTGGGGCATTCACGAAAAATATTGTTAGTGTAGAGTTGACATATTATCAGCTTGCGGTCGAGACGCTGGCAACTGGCTGCCTAGCCGCCCTATGACCTTCTGTGCCACTTAAACATTTGGCGTCCGATACAACGTCTTCCGTTTTGGCCTGGGATCAGCATTGCTGGTTGGCATCAAGAAAGTTCGTTGACATAAAATTCTAACCCTAAATCCGAAGTAAAAGACCATTTCCACAACTACTAATCTCAGCCGCCGCTAGGTGTAAGGACCAAGAGCGATCTTAGAATCAGCAGGTATCGGTGATGTAAGGATGTCGAGATGTTACGCCTATCACTATATTAGGAGAAAAGGGATATATTTAGGCGAAAAGGAGCGGTTTCCAATCATATCTCACAATTCCATCGAGGCATCCAAGAACACACAACTGACGTGTCGCGGAGTCCGGCATATATTTGGCAAGCTAGGCGTGTGGTACGTATAGATCACTGACGGCAGTGATCTAAGATCCACGCACTAATAGCTGGATGTTAAGGAGAGATTATCTTTCATTCCGAACCCGCAGTTTCTACCTAGACAGTAAACTCTGGAAAGTGGTGTCTGTTTAATCTTGTATCGATTTTCTCAGTGGCAAGACTAAGTATATTTTTGGGGGTCTCTCATAGAGGGTCCGGTCTCAGAATGGCCCGGTTGCAGCTCTTCTGGCTTTCAATACACAGTCCAACCACCACAAGTCGTTCTGTCTTATATCCTTCTGGTGGTCCTCATCCTTTACATCATCG
>Ga0247774_1000310_pt1 | contig 23711 bp, 23 predicted proteins | sample UWRJL001104B6_FD_179933 | JGI IMG/M metagenome (GOLD analysis project Ga0247774, IMG submission 179933) | Plant litter microbial communities from Arlington Agricultural Research Station in Wisconsin, United States - UWRJ-L001-104B-6 | ecosystem: Environmental > Terrestrial > Plant litter >... | reverse complement strand
TCGCACTAAGCGCCCGATCATGGGTAAAATCGTTGCAGAATTAGCCGATTTAACTGTTGTTACTTCCGACAATCCGCGCACGGAAAATCCCGATCGCATTTTGGAGGATATTTTAGCAGGAATTCCCCCTGCCGTAAAGCCGATCGTGATGTCCGATCGAGCCGCTGCAATTCGCACTGCTATTATGGACGCTAAACCTGGAGATGGCGTGCTGATTGCAGGAAAGGGACACGAAGATTATCAAATTTTGGGCACCGAAAAAGTCCATTTTGACGATCGAGAACAAGCGCGAGATGCCTTGAAAGCCAGAATGAATTCGGTTAACTGAATTCAGTTAACTGTTAACGGTTAACCAAATTCGGTTAACTGTTAACGGTTAGCTGTTCGCGGGCTGCGAATTTTGTGGTATTTTTAAGTATTTATACCAGGGTAAAATCGGATTTGCACCCTTGTCAAGCGCCGCGAAAAAACAATAATATATTGTAGGGCGGCTTGAGCAGGAATCTATACTAGCAGCCAGTTTATTACTGTAAAACCCGCCCGACCCTAAACTTTATTTCCACCTACCTACTTACAGCGGTTCTCACAAAAGTGAGGTATGCCCTATGCCCACGGAGGCCTATGCCCACGGAGGCCTATGCCTTATGCCGTATAGTACCTCATCTTTCTGAGAAAGGCTATAGATTCTAATAGTAATAGAAAATCAATAAATAAATAAATAAATAACTATCGCGATGAGAGAAGTAACTGGCTATCAAATTCTCGATTGAATTTACTCAGGGACTCGCACTCTAGTCGATCGCGGCACTCGCCTGTGCGACCAAAAACCTGTCGCCATCAAAGTCTTGCGGAACGAGTATCCCAGCTTCAGCGAACACGTGCATTCGCAATCAGTACACGATCGTCAAAAACCTGAATTTGCCCGGAATCATCCAAACCTACAGCTTGGAAGTTTACATCAACGAGCAAATCGACTGATTGAACCAAGAATCCTCACGCCTTCTTGGCCGGTAGTGTCAAAACAGGCAGCCCAACCCCTCACTATTTTAGAAACCCTATCCACGCTCACCAATGCCAGCTACTCGATTCATTCGAGTACCCACCACACTACCTCAAGCACATCCATCAACCATGCTCTAGATTTTTCGACCGTGCTGCAAATTTCCCAAATCATCTCCAGCACGATCGACATGGATGAATTGGTGCAAATTCTGACCCAAACCATGCTACAAAACTCCAGAGCCGATCGCTGTGTACTGATGCTCTACCAAGATCGACAATGGCAAGTGCGGGCGATGGCTACCTGGGAACACATTAGCCTGCAAACGGAAGCCCTAGAGAATAATCCCACTGTTCCGGTTAAATTAATTCAGTATGTCAAAAACACCCTAGCAACAGTTGCCATCGATCGCCTCAAAACCGATCTGCCTGTGATTGACGATTATTTAGAGCACCACCAACCGGAGAGTTTGCTGGGCTTGCCAATTCTAAATCAGGGGAATTTGGTCGGCATTTTGTATCTAGAAAATCGCATAACCAGTGGGGTGTTTAGTCACGATCGCCTCAAGCGTGCTGAATTTTCTCTCTAGCCAAGCGGCGATCGCTCTGGAGAATGCCCGCCTTTATCATCAAGTGCAGCAGACTTTGAATGAACTTCAGCAAGCTCAGATGCAAATGATCCAAAGTGAAAAGATGTCAGCATTAGGTAATCTAGTAGCCGGGGTGGCCCATGAAATCAACAACCCCGTTGGTTTTATTGCCGGGAACCTTAATGAAGCTAATGCTGGAGTCCAAGATTTAATTGATTATTTGCGTCTCTATCAAGAAAAGTTTCCTCAACCAGGAGCAGAATTGATTGAGAAAGCAGAGGAAATAGATTTAGATTATCTAGTAGAAGATTTACCCAAGATGTTGACCTCCATGAAAATAGGGTGCGATCGCATCAAAAACATCAGCACATCCCTCCGCACTTTCTCCCGCGCCGATACGGCACATAAAGTTGAGGTCAATATCCACGAAGGACTCAATAGCACTTTAATGATTTTACGTCATCGCCTGAAAGCTAACGACAAGTATCCTGAAATTCAAATCATTAAAGAGTACGGCAAAATTCCCAAAGTCAACTGTTATTTGGGACAATTAAACCCGGTATTTATGAATTTGCTGGCAAATGCGATCGATGCCTTAGAACAATCCAATCAAGGACGAAATTTTGCCTATCTTCAAGCCCATCCCAATCAAATCACTATTCGGACGAAAGTTGAAGGTGAACGGGTAAAAATTTCCATCGCCGATAACGGAAACGGAATGTCGGAAGAGGTAAAAAATCGTATCTTCGACCATCTATTTACCACTAAAGACGTGGGCCAAGGGACTGGGCTGGGACTGGCGATCGCGCGTCAAATTGTAGAAAAAAAACACGGCGGAAAACTGAGTTGTATTTCTGCACTGGGAGAAGGAACGGAGTTTGTCATTGAGATTTTAATTGATTAAAACTAATAGACATCTTGCAAAAATCTATCTTGCGATATCAAAAAGTAGGTCGGAAAGCGGAAAATTAACTAACAGCTAAATTCAACATTAATTTACAGGCAAAAACTCAGCATTTATCGGGCTTTTGCAACTGTTTGTGATGGCGGAAACTTCTTTTGCCCAAGGCATTCCATAATTTTAGCACTTGATACATATTTAGGCTATTTTGTCAATGCGTAAGTCCTATTTGATTGCAGGCCCGACTGTTTATGATTGCGGGCCGCTACACCTAGGGAGCTAGCTCCCTGATTCTCCTACCTTTATTCTGCTTGACTTCATTTCAAGTTGACATTAGGCAAAAAATACTGATAAACTAGACTCCAGTATCTATACCAAGGGACTTTGACATTGCATCAATACGACTTTATATATCGCTTTCTGAAAATGGCTGCAGTCAATGTAGTCTCGAATATTACAATACCCTTATCGGGTGCAATCAGCGTAGCTTTCCTGGGACACCTGTCAAACATTAGTTATTTAGCCGGGGTGGCATTAGGTGCTATTTTGTTTGATTTTCTCTACGAAAGTTGTTCTTTTATCAAGTCAGGAACAACTGCAATTACATCTCAAGCAGTTGGACGAGATGACCGAGAAGCCATACTTCTAGCAGGGCTACAAAATGGTTTAATCGCTTTGGGATTGGGTATGCTTTTTCTGCTGCTGCAATACCCTTTGGGGAAGCTAGGCTTTATGTTGTTGAACGCTACTCCCGATGTGCAACTTGCCGGTATTACTTATTTTAATAGTCGGATTTGGGGAGCGCCTGCGGCTTTCCTCAACTTAGTGTTAGTTGGATGGTTTCTTGGAAGAGAACAAAACCGCAAAGTTCTTTTCCTCACTATTATTGGGAATGTTGCTAATGTTGCACTGAATTACCTTTACATTGTCCTTTGGGATTGGTCAAGCATGGGGGCGGGATTGTCGCAGGCTATTAGCCAGTATATAACCTTATTTGTAGCGCTTGTGATGATTGGCAGTGAATTTTCCTTAAAAGAAATAGGTAGTTTAACAGGAAAAGTCCTAAATTTGGCCGCATTGCGAACTGCTTTTGTTCTGAATGGCAATCTATCTGTTAGGTCTATAATTATCGTATGTATTTTTGTCCTTTTCAATGCTTTTAGTGCAACATTGGGGACTGAGGTTCTGGCTGAAAATGTTTTACTACTCCAAATAGTAGCATTAAGTATGTATATGTGTGATGGAGTAGAATACGCTACTGTAACTTTAATCGGTAACTTTCAAGGTCAAGGAACAACACATAAATTTGTGCCACTTTTGCAAATTGCATTAGCAACTAATCTGGTGATTAGTTTAGTAGTTGGGCTAGCTGCTGTGTTTTTTACTGACCCTATATTTCATCTGTTCACTAGCCATTCAGAATTGATAGAAGCAATTAAAAATTATATTCTTTGGATACCCGTTGTTGTAGCGGGCGCGGGAGTTGCTTATATTCTAGATGGATATTTTTCTGGCTTGGGTGAGGGCTCTGCTGTACGCAATACGTACTTGGTCAGTGGCTTACTGGGACTTATCTTTCTATGTTTATCAACCTTTTATTTTCATAGCAATCAGTTTTTATGGTTAGCTTTATCCGTATTTATGTTATCTTGCACGCTAGTTTCGGGAATACAGATACCTATGACTTTGCAATCAAATGAGGAAAAGGAGCCTGTCGCCAACTCATAATTTAATTTATCTTGAAAATACCGCTAAAACTATCATTGCCCTGTAGTCTCTTGGACTGTTACAATTATTGTGACAAATTATCTTCATTTTTGAGTAAATGAAGATAAAAAAACCTGTGAAATAAGAAATACAAATGAAATACATAAAATTGGGTAACAGCGAATTGCATATTTCTGAAATCAGTCTTGGTTCCTGGGGTATTGGTGAGGGTGTAGAACAGCAAAATGCAGAGGCTTGCATTTACAAAGCCTTTGACGTTGGTATTAACTTCATTGACACTTCTAATTCTTATGCGGCTGGTGGCGCTGAGTCATTTCTAGGGGAAGTATTACAAGGAATTGAGCGATCGTCGTATATTCTAGCGACCAAGGTCTTCTTTCCCACATCACCTACTGACCAAGGACTGTCAGCAGCCCAGATCGGAAAACAAATCGATGCTTCTTTAAATCGATTGCGTACCGATTATGTTGACCTGTATCAATGTCATCGCTACGATCCGAACACACCTTTGGAGGAAACAATGACGGCACTCACTGAGGTAGTGCGTCAGGGAAAAGCTCGTTACATCGGCTTTAGCGAGTGGAGTCCAGAGCAAATTCAATCTGCGTTCAATATTGCTGATGTTGAACGCTTTGTTTCCAGCCAGCCTCAGTATTCTATGCTGTGGCGCACACCGGAAGCTGAAGTCTTTCCATTGTGTGCAGCTAATGGTATTGGTCAGATTGTTTGGTCGCCATTAGCTCAAGGTGTACTTACAGGCAAATACCAGCCAGGACAAGTTCCACCTCAAAATTCTCGCGCTGCAAATGAAAAAATGAATTGGTTTTTGCTGGATGAGTTGTTTAGCGATCGCATTCTAACCGCAGTAGAGAAACTGAAACCCATTGCCCAAGACCTAGGGTTGAGTATGCCACAGTTAGCCCTGGCTTGGGTACTGCGGTCTGAGTACGTATCTTCAGCCATTATCGGTGCTAGTCGTCCGGAACAAATTGTTGATAACGCTGCTGCATCAGGAATACAACTGGATGCGGATGTATTGGCAGCAATTGACCAGGTACTGGTATCAGTGGTTCACAAGTAAGGTTGACATCTCCCCTCGCTGGAAGCAAGGGGATTCTAAGCGGATGTTGCGTAGCGGGTCTTCTAGACCCGCTACGCAACGCTTACGATATGATTTATCTAGTCGTCTAAACAAATCAAATCGTTGTGGAAGTGTCAAGGCTTCCCTACCCACCTCGGCTAGGTTAATACCTAGCTGTGTCGCTACTTTGAACTCTGGCAGAGGCAATGCAATATCAGTAATTAGATGTGGCTTGGTTTGTCTGCTAATTGATGGGTAAAAACATCCATCTTTGTAATTCAAAGCTTGACGGGGAAAAGTAACAATCGCTAAGCCGCCTTTCTTTCTATATTTTAGCAACGAAGGCCTGTCAACTTCTCCTGTGTAGTAGAGACTAACTAAACCGTTGTAGCTCACAATCGACTCACCAACAGTCTGGAGGGTTTGCTGTGCTGACTGAGCCGCCATCGCCTTGTAGTGAGGATTCTCCTTAAGAACCTTGTCCTGTTCAGGATAAAAAGTCTGGCACTTGTAGGTTTTCCAACCGTAGCAAAGTTCGTCTTCACGCCAGTAAGTCCTGAACGCATTCTCTTGTTGTTCGAGTTGTGCGTAGTGGCTTTGACGGGTATGGTAAACAGCACAATTGATTAGGCTGTTAGCGTGTTCACACTGGTCAACCCAAAAGGCTTTTTCTTCTTCGTTGAACTTAGCTTCGATTGGAATTGTTCTATACAACCTGTCATCACCTCCTGTAGTTAAGTATCTGATCTGCTATTGAAAATCAACCTAGCAAATAAGGGAGACATTAGGCTAAAGCCTATAAGTCATTTTCATCCCCTAGCTAAAAGCACAGGGGTTCTCAACTTCTGCGATGTTTCGATAGGTTTTATTCTTTTACTAGCGTCTCCATAATTAATTGAGCCGCCAGCTTGTGTCCAGCAACATTCCAATGAGAATCTATATCAAAATAGAGTTTCTCATTTTCACTGTGATGTCTAAATGCTTCCGTTAAATCGACACAGACAGTATTCTTTGACTTTGCTAGTTGACATAATTGCTGATAAGCATTGTGTTCTATATCAAGATAGTCAATGCCGCTGGGAAATAGTTTTATGTACTCCTTGATATTAGCTGATTCTTTTGTAGGAATCAAAAAAATAAAGAGTTGAGTGTTAGTTGAATTTGCGATTTCTATCAACCGTAAAATCCCTGACTCCACCTGGGTTTTAGCAGTTGATGTCAGATAGTCGCTACTCACACCAATACCACCCATGTAATAACCCTCTAAACCAAGTCTCTCCGGATTGTAAAAAAAGAAACCTTTTTCAGACATTTTTCCGTCGGATTGATTGTTAGATTTATTTCTCGTTTCTTTATAAAAACCTAGAAGTTGATATAAAAATGTTTTCTTATACCATGCTAATGACTCATATTTATTCACACCACTAAGCTCATAGAAATTTTTCAATTCTTCTGAAGAATTTAAATTTTTAAAATCATTAGAATATAAAGATAAAATTGCAATCTTAGGTTGATATTTTATCAGCCAGTTGCGAAACAATATTTCGTATTGTTCAATTCCATAACCAGGTATTCCTAAATTAATTACAGATTGCTCAAGTCCTGCTTCTACAAGTGAAGGAAAAGTTTTTTCTTGTTCTAAGAATAGCCCCCAAGTAAAGGAATCTCCAAAAAAATAAATATCAGACTCAGCATAATCTTTGTTGCGATTACGAAACCCATATTGATCGGTATTAATGGCTACATTTGCTCCACCTCCTTCCTCCCAAAAATTATGCATACTTCGCAAATTGTTTGGTTTAGCTTTGAAGCCAAGCTGTGCATCAGGCTCCAAAAAACCATGATGGAAATCATGCATAAAAACAAGAGTTTTAGGAACAGCAACTCCTGTGGCAACAGCAAACCCTTCAAATATCAACAGCCCAACTAGAACTCCAGCTAGAATGAGTAGCAGCTTTTGCAACCAAGACTTGAGCCTTTTCATGAATTGCTCCCGGATTTAGAACAAGGTGTAGATAAATGGTGCGATCGCAGAAGATTGAGCAAAAACAATCAATGCTCCTAAGGAAACTAAGGTGACAATCAAGGGGATTAGCCAGTAATTTCTTTGCTGGTTGAGAAATCCACCCAAGTCTTTGAGAAAATCCAAAGTGTCTTTTAGCATTAGAATGGCTTCTCCATACTTTCTTTAGTTTTGATTTGGCTGGTCAACGCATAACTAGATAAGTTTGGCTCGAAACTCCGCCTCATTGTGTCTTGATTGAGCAGCCGCTTGATTAGTGCCATAGGGCAGATAATCACATAGAAAACTATGCCAAGAATCAACCGCGTTTGTATCCATCCTAAAACCAGTCCAATCCTCATCCAGATTTGGTAAACAAAATTTAAAGTTGCTGGGGCAACGATAGCCCAAATACCGAGAAATATACCAATAATCCACGGCAATACTGGCAGAGAATGATGGCGGAAAACGGGTAAGATAAGACCAAATATAACCGCTACAATTGCACCCCCAATAAGTCCAAATTCACGTAATCCTTTGTTGTCAAGTTCTTTGATTTGCTCCATATTAATCTAATTCAAACTCCTTTTTCCAAGAATCATCCTGTGTGTGAGTTGGCTGTTCTGATTTGGCTAATAAGAAATTTTCTAGAACTAAATAGTCCATCTCAGTTCTCAGAAAACACCGATAGGCATCTTCTGGAGTACAAACAATGGGCTCACCACGAATATTAAAAGAAGTGTTTATGAGCATACCACACCCAGTTCGTGCCTGAAAATGGCGAATTAACTCGTAGTAACGGGGATTCGTTTCCTGGTGAACTGTTTGAATCCGAGCCGAATAATCAACGTGAGTAACTGCTGGAATCTGAGAACGCTTGATGTTTAACTTATCGATCCCAAACAGTTGTTCCTGCTGTTGGGTCATGGGAAAACGAAATTCTTCTTTGACTGGTGCTACCAGCAACATATAGGGGCTAGGACGGTCAATATTAAAGTAGTATCCTACTTTTTCGGCTAAGACTGAAGGAGCAAAAGGACGGAAAGATTCTCGATATTTAATTTTCAGGTTCATCACAGACTGCATTTTAGGATTGCGAGGATCGCCAATAATCGAACGACTTCCCAAAGCACGGGGTCCAAACTCCATCCGTCCAGAGAACCAACCGACGACCTTACCCTGCTCTAAAAGTGTGGCTAGGTGAGGCATGAGTTCGCGATCGTCAAGTTGTTGATAACGCGCATTAACTGAATTGAGATACGAAAGAATCTCGGCTTCACTAAAGCTAGGACCGAGATAGCTACCCCGCATGGAATCACCATCTTTGGGGAGGCGTGCTTTTTCATGGTACTGATGCCAAACAGCTAAGGCGGCTCCTACTGCACCACCGGCGTCTCCAGCCGCCGGTTGAATCCAAATATCTTTGTAGTGCGTTTCTCGCAAAATTCGTCCGTTAGCGACGCAATTCAGGGCAACACCACCGGCTAAACAGAGATAATCAGTATTTAGTTCTTGTTTAATACTTCTGGCTAGACGGAGAACCACTTCTTCAGTTACTCGTTGAATGGAACTGGCCAAATCCATTTCTTTTTGAGTAATTTTGCCCTCGGGTTGACGGGGTGGTGCGCCAAATAGAGTATGAAACTTATGATTAGTCATGGTTAATCCAACTGTGTAGTTGAAGTAATCCATATTCAACCGAAAAGTACCATTATCTTTGATATCTATTAGATTGTTCAAGATGTGGTCTACATATTTTGGTTCACCGTAGGGAGCTAAACCCATGAGTTTGTACTCTCCTGAATTAACTTTAAAACCTGTGTAGTAGGTGAAGGCTGAATAGAGCAAACCAAGGGAGTGAGGAAAACGAATTTCCCATTGGGGTGTGAGTTGATTTCCTTCACCCAACCAAACCGAGGTAGTTGCCCACTCACCTACACCGTCCAAGCAAAGTACACCAGCACGTTGATATGGACTGGGAAAAAATGCTGAAGCTGCATGGGCTTGATGGTGTTCGGTAAACAAGAGAGGGGGTAATTCAGCGCTTGTGCATCCTGCTAGTTTTGCTAACTCTTTTTTGAGGACTATCTTGAGATACAGCTTTTCTTTGAGCCAAATTGGCATCGCAGTAAGAAAAGAGCCTATTCCCTCTGGCGCATAGGCTAAATAGGTTTCCAACAGACGCTCAAACTTGATTAATGGCTTGTCATAAAAAACAATTTGCTCTACCTCTTTTAAGGAGAGCGCTGCCTGTTTTAAACAGTAGGCGATCGCCTGTCCAGGAAAACCAGCATCATGCTTTTTTCGCGAAAAGCGTTCTTGTTGAGCAGCGGCAACAATTTCTCCATCAACCACTAAAGCGGCGGCGCTGTCGTGATAGTAAGCTGAAATTCCTAAAATGTGCATCTCAATAACTTTAAATTTAAACAAGTCTAAGTAGGTGGACAGGGAAAAAATAAAGGCGTTGCTGAAATGGTAATGATTTAAGTAGGTAAAGGAATAGTTTGATGTTTCAGATAGTGCAGCAATAACGGTAGGGAAAACTTCAACATCTCAACCGACTTGGAGTAGCACTCTTGTTTTGCGATGTAGTCGAGCTATCCGGATGTCTTAGTCTAGTGTTTTGTCCTTCCACCCTTGTCATATACGTTTTACTGACAATGTGGTCGGCATTTTCGATAAAAATTGGATATACTGGCCAGCAGTCAGTAACATAAAAGAAATATTGCCAACACTTGACAATCCGCCACAAAGGCTTAAAAGTTTCTGCACTACGATCTCCCATTGTCCAGGCTAAGACTCCTGGTTGCTTGTGATTAACTGCTCTCCAAATCCAAATTTTATTACACTTGTTGCCAATGAAGGTCTGGAGTTCATCAAGGTCTATAATTTCGGGGATTTCCTCGAACTGTGGCGCATCCTGGATTTGGCAACCAGCTTCCTTTATCCAGTGGATGATAGTAGTGCGGTGGATTCCGGTGACTCCCAAGAGTGCCCCGCAGTCCCATACCATTGAGGTACATTTTCAGGCACAGTTGCTTAACATCGTCAGAATATTTCCAATCGCGATCGCTTTCGAGGAATTGGCGACCGCAGTGCTTGCATTTGTAGCACTGTCTCTCAGTACGATGACCATTTTTATATATCTGGCTTGAGTCACAATTAGGACACTTCACTGGGATTAATCTCCGTCCACTCTACTTATTCGTATTTTACCATCATAACCATTAGTCTTTCAGCAACGCCAAAATAAACTATGTAACGCTGAGTCTTGAGCTAGCTAGACTTAAACTTGAAACGCTTTGTAGTCCGTCCTTCAACTCGACTTCTGGCTTCTACACCATCCATCACCGCATAAGCCAGGTCTAACTCGTCTTCAAACATCTGTCCTGCCAGTTCATGGGTTTTGAGTTGATGCCATTCCGACTCAATCGGGTTCATTTCCGAGCAATAGGCAGGCAAAAAGAATAGGTAAAATAGGTAAAGACCCTGCGCTTCCCATCGAGGCCACTGCTGCTGTACTTGAGTACTGGTAAGCTGTTCGACATTCAAACTGCACTATTTGTGGGCCAGACCCCAGACTGCAAGGGGTTGAGGCAATAAATTTAAATGACTAACAGCTTATGAATCGCTCCGTTATCTTGGACTCGGACACGAATCCGTCGAGTCTTGGCAAACTCTTGTGCAGCAAGACGAGCTTGCTTATCTATGATTTTGATGTAGCTTTCACTGGTAAAAGAGCCAATCACCAATACGATTCTCTTGCCGCAGGCACGTTTCCAGGTACTCAATATCAACGGCTTGCCAACGCGCTTTTCCTCCACGCCCTGGCTCCTCCCATAATCCTCCGAGTCCCTTCTTTTCCCACCGATGAATCGCCTCGCGCACCGTTTGCGGATGCCAATTGAAGTAGTTGGCGATTTTCTCCACGTACCATCCTTGAGCATTGAGCAAGAGTGCTTCGGCTCTATCTTTTACCCTTTGCGGTACTGTGCTCGCCTTCCTCATCTCAAATAACGTTCTGTCTTCTTCTGCTTTGAGGAAAATTCTCAGTCGCGCACCCATGACTCATTACCTAGCTACAACTGTTGCCTAGTTTACCTATCTTTACATACTTCAGTCTTTTCAGCCCGACCTACTTAAGAACTATTTTAGACTTAGGCGTTCTCCCTGGAAACTCAAGAAGATAAGTAGGTAGGCGGGTTAAACTGAACCATGTAACAGTATGTAAACATTGCTCTGTCAGCCACGCTTAGGGCTAAGGAGACTTTACAATCGTTTACATAGTTGCTTTTTACAGCGCCTACCTACTTAGACAAGTTTACAATGTAATAGCGTTCGTGTATGATTTACTCGTCAAAGTAGAAATGAGCTTCTATGGATAGCCTGACTAATAAGGAAGTGGTTAGACAGTTTTTTGAAATCTATAACAATCAAGATTACGAAGCGGCGTACAAATATATTGCGCCGAATTATATAGATCATGGGCTACCTCAAGTGCGAAGCGTCGAGGATGCGATTGAGATATTGAAGGCAACTCACAAAGCCTTTCCAGATATCAAAGTGGTGATTGACGATCTGATTGAGGAAAATGACAAAGTTGTATTTCGAGGTCACTTTACAGGTACGCACCTAGGTGAGTTTGTTGGTATGGCTTCCAGTAGAGTGAAAGTAGAATTTGAGGCGTTAGAGATCTTCAAGATTGAGAACCAGAAGATTACGGAATCTTGGGGATATTGGCCCCTTTCGGCAATTGTAAGCCAGATTCGGGCTTCTGAGAAGTTTTAGCCGTAATTCTATGTGTGTAATAGATTTGATTCGGAAGCTTGAGAATGAATTTAGAAAAACAAACTCCCATAGCTAAGCAAGATCCCCCAATTTGGTTAAAAGTATTAGTAATTTTCCTAATTGGGGTAGGGATCTTCTTTCGCTTTGCCCATTTGGATCAAAAGGCGATCTGGTACGATGAAGCTTTTACCCTCCTAGCGATTTCTGGTCATACTGTCACTGAAGTACAACAAGAAGTTCTTAATGAGGGCGTAGTTCCTGTGGCGGCATTGGATAGATATCAACACATTAACGCAGACCGAGGCGTCAGCAATACTGTTCGCTATCTAATGACCTCAGACCCACAGCATCCTCCCTTGTACTATACGATGGTGAGATTGTGGGCGCAAGTATTTGGGGATTCAACAGCTGGGGTGAGGAGTTTCTCAGCGGCGATCGGTCTATTGATATTTCCCAGCGTGTATTGGCTGTGTTTAGAGTTATTCGAGTCAAAAGCTGTGGGATGGGTGGCGATCGCTCTAATGGCTGTTTCTCCCTTGCAGATTTTCTTAGCTCAAGATGCACGCCAGTACGGTTTGTGGATGGTAACAATTCTAGTATGCAGTGCTGCCTTGTTGAGGACTCTCCGACGGGAAACTTTCTTGAACTGGGCAATATATGGCTTGACCCTAGCTGTGGGACTGTATACTCATTTATTTACTGCTTTAGTAGCAATAGCTCATGGCATTTACGTGGCTTCTCAACAACGCTTTCGCTTTAACAAAACTCTTGCCAATTATCTGTTCGGAACTACAGTTGGGCTATTTATTTTTCTTCCTTGGATATTTGTATTTATCGCTCATATCAGTACAGCAAAACAACTAACGTCTCATTTATCCTTCTACAAATTAGATAATCCTTTCGATTTAATTGTCATTTTACTGACTCAAATTGCTCGAATATTTTTTGACTTTAACTTTAGTAGTTATACCCCTTTAGTGAATAAATCTTTTTGGGAAATAGGTCATGTAAATTACAATATAATAGCTGGAATATTTTCTTCAATTTTAATATTTTATATTTTGTATTTTTTGGGCAAAGAAAGGTTGACAAAATTTAGTTTTTTTCTAATTCTTTTAGGGGTAGTCCCATCTGTCTGCTTGCTGTTACCAGATCTGATTTTGGGAGGAATTCGCTCCACTGTTTTTCGGTATCAGTTGCCTTTATACCTCAGCATTCAAATTGCTGTTGCTTACGTTTTAGCTGTCTATATATTCTCGGAGAAGCACTGGCAGAAAAAAATCTGGCAATGTTTAATGGTTGGATTTCTGTTGGCGGGAGTAGTATCAGATGTAATGCTCTTTAAAGCTGATACTTGGTGGCTACAAATCGGTAATCAGTATTCTATGGCAACGGCTAGATACATCAATAAATTTGAGAATTCTTTATTATTAAGTAGCAACCATATTTATAATATCGGAAGCTTGCTAATCTTAAACCATCTTCTCAATTCAAACATCAATTTACTAATTGTGCAAGATGACCGCCTGCCACGGCTCCCCCAAGAAGTCGGCAATATCTTTTTGTTTGATTCTGATATGACGAATAGCCAAAACTTGCTTGCTCGATTTAAGGAAGATAAAACCTATTCACTTAGGTTAATTGACGAGCCACTCACAGAACTGTGGCAAGTCGAAAAAATTCAGAAAGAAGAGAAACAGAAAGAATAGAAAATGTTTTTGAACTTGGAGAAGTAAGTTAAATGTGTCAAGAACATCAGGGGAGTGAAATTATAGAAGTAAAAGGAAGATTATGACGCTCTAGCATTGACCTGATAATCCTCAAACGTCACCTCGAATCCATCTCCGTCTGGGGAGGCACACATCACCCCTACTTGAAGCGTTTCATAGGGTAAATACGTCATTCTGAGCATTGCATAGTTAGAAGCTTCATTTAAGTAGAAAATTTGGATAGCTTCTTTAGAGCGTTCAACGCGCAAGTGTAAAACATCAGGGGGATTCAGCAAGGGAATGACTGACCAATCTGAATAGTCATGGGTAACGACAGCACTCAGATTTTGTACGCCATCCACATATTCAATGCCTGTCTTGATCCAATGCTTTTCATCGACACGCAGCATGAGGCCGGCCTGGTCGTAGAGATCCTTGTAATTGCCGCGTATCTTGACATCAACAACAAAATCAGTGCTGATGGAATCAAAGTAAAAATGTCCGGTGTCACGAATAAATCCATAATGGGTAATTCGCCAGAAATCTGTTTTGGGAGAAGTTTTGACAGTCAAGCGATCGCCTGAGTCTGTCCATTGGGAGGGTTCATTGAGCCATTGCATAGAGTTTCATCCTGTTCAAAATATTTGAGGGCCAGCGGTGTCAGGTGTTTTCTATCTACCGTTCACCAATGCTGTTGAACTAAGTATTCTAAGCCCAAGCGAGAGGAAAACATCAGAGCGCAAGGTTCTTGCTCTCCGGGTAACAGTCCATGTTCCAGCAGAACTTCAGCTTCTGCTTTACTGCAAATGCCAACCAAAGAAGAATGCTCTTCCCACTGACCCGAACGAAAATGGCGATCGGGCATTTCTGTTTGCACCACAAAGACCAAATCAACTTCCCCCGTGAGCGGGTTGCCAGATATGCCAATAAACCGAGTATTCGTGTCATTTAAGGTCATGGCAACATTCACTTCTTCCCACAATTCCCGTTGAGCATCTTGATAAAAATTGATGTCTTGAACTCTAGGAGAAAATGTAGCCCAACCCGCCACAAAATTGAGAACGCCTGTGTAATCCAATGAAGTCGATCGCCTACCAATGTAAACATTACCATCCTCCGTCAGCGGAACCACCGCAACCCCTACTCCCCTAGCAAAATAGGCGTAGGGATCTTGGTAAGTTGTCAGTCCGCGCATCATCAGCTTGAGTGCTTCCAGCGAACTGCGAGTCAAATCCAGACGACAACGCGGGTAGCTAGTGGGTCCAACTTCCAGGGTGAGCGTGTCTTGACTGCAAGACCAGAATCCAGCCACTCCAGCCCCAGACCAGCGGACTTTGCGATCGTCATAGCTGCTGGGTTTAGTGCCATCTGCGAGTATGCCCATACGAATCTGGGGATTAATCACCGCTTCCAAATAAGCATGGAACTGCGTGTCAAGCGGCTCATCATTGAGATTTTGAGGACCGTGCCCCTCCCGCACCTGAATTCTGGTTACGCCTGCAACCTCATCGGGATGGATCGAGTGAAGAAAGTCGCGACCTGCAATCAGCGCCTCAGATAACGCTTTACCCTGGGGCAAATCTGCTATAGCCGCAATTACCTGCTCGCGGCAGGCCAGATATTCGGAGGTTTGGGAGAGGGGAGATTCAAGCACTTTCCAATCGCTCACAAAGCTGATAAAACTGGTGAATTTCGCCGATGATAAAATCTAGTTCTTCATCAGTCAAACTATAAGATGATGGCAAAGAAATTCCTCGCTCATAAGCAGATGTACTGACGGGATAGCTCATGCTGGGATCGATCCAGTCTTGATAGCAAGGTTGAAGATGAAGCGGACAGAAAAATAGTCGGGTTTGAATTCCCCGATTGGCTAAATAGTCAGCCAGTTCAGCCCTGTTTTCCGCAAAGAAAGAGGTAAACCAGTGGACGGGCTTACACCGCGGGTCCATAAAGATCGGCTTCAACTCGGGCACATCTGCTAAACCAGCGATGTAAGCTTCATAAATTTGCTGTTTGCGCTTAATAATTGCAGGTAGCTTTCTGAGCTGGGCAACACCAATGGCTGCCTGCATTTCTGTCATGGAAAAATTAAAGCCAATATGTTCGTGGACAAAGGTGCCGCGGCGCGATCGCCCATGATTCTTAAGCCGACGGCAAGTCTGGGCAATAATATCACAGTCGGTGAGAATAATCCCACCTTCACCACAGGTAATCGTTTTGTTGCCATAGAAGGAAAAGGCACCTGCGTCTCCGTAATAGCCGACATGACGATCGTTAAACTCCACTCCAATCGCCTGTGCTGCATCTTCAATCACCTTCAACTCAAAGCGCTTAGCAAAGGCGAGTACCGCATCCATATCTGCACTTTGACCGTACAAATGGACAGGCATAATCCCTTTGGTCTTGTCATTGACCAGCGCTGCGGCTGCTTCTACATCAATGCACAGGGTATCTGGTCTAACTGGGCAAAAGACGGGCTTAGCCCCTGCCATAATCACCGCATTCGAGGAAGCAACAAAGGTCAGGTTGGGAACAATCACCTCATCTCCATGACCGATATTCAAAGCCTTGAGGATGCAGTACAAAGCAGCAGTACCGTTGCAAACAGCAATTGCGTGCTTTGCCCCCGTTAAAGCTTTAATGCCAGCTTCAAACTCCTCTGTCACCTGATTCTCGGTTAAGTAGGTTGATTCCATCACCCGCTTAACTTCTTGCCATTCACTATCGTCAATCCAAGGTTGAATTTGAGGGATCATACACTTGTCTCTCTTGAGAGTATATTTTTTGAAGTAAATCTTCTCAGTCCTACTTCCTTAAAGGATGAAACAGGGATTTGCGAGAAGGGATCTACGCTAAATCATTTAGGCAATCATAATCCCTCTTTTGTCACTTTCGGTAGATATTTTTTTGGAACTAATGGTTGAGCAATACTCCCAACTGTTGGTTCTACGAAGGCGTAAGCCTTACATTTCGGTCATCCTAGTATTCGCCGATTTATTTGCTTGTTAGCTTCTGAGCAGACTTTGATTAAAATGGTTGCAGTTATGAAGGCTCTGGCTTTGGGCCCCTAAAACCCCCCAAGGTTTTGTCCGGACTATTCGTTTGTAAGGCTTTCGCCTGGCGAAGAATAAATTATTGAGAATGGCTAAAATCCAGATCCCGCAAGGCGAAAGCCTTTTTTTACGATCGAAGTGACATACTTGGGATTATGATATTATCTCATCAGCCGTTCCACACTGACAGTAGCATCCATCCATGCTGGCAAGTCTGTTCACGATACGCCAGGAGTGTGGTGGTTTAGGTACTATACCAATTCCTGAGCGACGAAATCTTCCTCTTTTTATTGATTCTAATTACCCATGACCGTAAAGTCTCATTCTCCTTGGTGGAAATCTGCTGTTATTTATCAGACTTATCTACGCAGCTTTCAGGACTCGAACGGAGATGGCATCGGTGATATCCCTGGCATTATCCAGCGACTGGATTATTTAGAATGGCTTGGGATAGATGCCATCTGGGTGACACCATACTATCCCTCTCCCATGGCCGATTTTGGTTATGATGTTAGCGACCATACAAATATTGACCCTGTCTTTGGAACCCTTTCAGATATAGATAGCTTGATAGGACATTTGCACGATCGCAATCTCAAGGTCTTGATTGACTTTGTTGCCGCGCATAGTTCCGATCGGCATCAGTGGTTTATTGAATCCCGCAGTTCGCGTTCTCATCCCAAGCGAGACTGGTACATTTGGAAAGATCCAAAGCCAGATGGTAGTCCTCCCAATAATTGGCTAGGACGTTTTGATGGGCTTTCTGGCTGGGAATGGGACGATCGAACAGAGCAATACTACCTACACTCGTTTCTCAAGGAGCAGCCAGATATCAATTGGCGCAACCCCGATGCTAAACAGGCGATGTTGGATGTACTACATTTTTGGTTGCAGCGAGGCGTGGATGGAATTCGAGTTGATGCCGCCTATCGCGCCTTCAAGGATTTGCAGTTTCGAGATAATCCGGTGAATCCCGACTGGCATCCCGGCATGGAACCATCGGATCGCCTGTTTGAAGTCTTCAGTAAGAATATACCGGAAATTCACGATTTCAATCGGATGCTGCGGACGCTTGTAGATGGGTATGACGATCGTCTTTTGATTGGTGAACTGTATAAGTCACTAGAAGAAATTGTCAAGCACTATGGACTAAATGACGAACTTCATTTACCCCTCAATTCGGAATTGATGTCATGTCAGTGGAACGCAGAGTCCGTCCGAGAAGTTGTCTCTCGTTACGAGAGACTGCTGCCTGAAGGTGCATGGCCCAATTGGACATTGGGCAATCATGACAAGCATCGCGTCGCCAGCAGAATTGGGATTTCTCAAGCCAAAATCGGCATGATGTTATTGCTCACCCTTCGCGGTACACCAACGATGTACTACGGAGAAGAACTGGGAATGGAGGACGGCTGGATTCCCTCCGAGCATATCCAAGATCCTTGGGAAAAAAAATCTCCCGGTATTGGGGTTGGACGCGATCCTGAGCGCACACCGATGCTCTGGGATGGCTCTGCTAATGCGGGCTTCTGTTCAGAATCAGTCCAGCCCTGGCTGCCCATCACTCATGACTACAGGAATATCAATGTCAAGGCCCAGAAGGATGACTCCCGGTCATGTCTCTCGCTGACCCGCGCACTGTTGCGCTTGCGTCGGCAACAACCGGCACTGCAGCTTGGTGACTACATTTCTTTATACTCACCATCACAGCTTTTCTGCTATCGACGCTTTGACGAGGAATCGGATCTCGTTGTGGCTTTGAACTTCAGTTCAGAATACCAGGAATGGATATTACCGGTGGAGTTTCGCAACCAGTCAAAAGTTCTCCTCTCTACATTCATGGATCGCCAGGGAGGGCAACTGGGACACACCCTTGAGCTACGAGGAAATGAAGGTCTGATTGTCCAGCGCAGCCATCAATCGCCATCACCTCATACCGAGGAGAAAAGATGATCTATAGCGGTTCTCAAAAAAGTGAGGTATGCCCTATGCCCACGGAGGCCTATGCCCTATGCCCACGGAGGCCTATGCCCACTCGTACCTCATCTTTCTGAGAAAGGCTATATTAATGTATTGCTAATGTATAATCATCAAAGCTTTGCAGATACCATCCTCCTAAACTATCCCCCCTCCTCCTTGTGATCATGAATACTGAGCGCACTATCGTTTTCTCCACAAAGCATCAAGTGACCATGAAAGATCTGGTCACGCCAGATATTGGCAAAGATTCGGTGTTCATGGATTTATTTGAGCAGGTAAAACCCTACACAATGACCAGCATAGAGGCACTCTTTGCGCTTTATACCTCGGTGAACTATGTACTCGATCGCGAGATACCCGGTGATATTCTCGAGTGCGGAGTTTGGAGAGGAGGAAGTGCTTTGCTTGCAGCCTTGATTATGAAGGCGCGAAAAGTTAGCGACCGCCAGCTATATCTGTACGACACATTTCAGGGTATGCCAACCCCCACTGAGTTTGATGTGGACAAATATGGACGTACCGGCTTTGAAATGATGGAGCAATATGGGGACGACATTGGTTGGTGTTACGCTTCATTGGAAGATGTTAAAGCAGCTTTCTGGGTCCATAATTTTGAGTTTGAGATTCATTTTGTTCAAGGAGATGTCATTGAGACATTGGAAAGAATTAAGCCAGAAACCATCTCTGTTCTGCGTCTAGATACCGATTGGTATGAATCCACAGCCGTTGAGTTTCAGCATCTCTACCCTCGGCTATCGACAGGGGGCGTTCTGATCGTTGATGACTATGGCTGCTGGGCTGGATCGCGCAAAGCCACGGATGACTACTTCCGTGAGGTGCCTGGGCCAATGCTGACACGCATTGATAAGGAAGTGCGCCTTGGAATCAAGATTTAGACTGCTGATTTCCCACTAAATCCTGGGGATTTAGTGAACTCTAAAAGCTTTGCAGCCCCCATCATCCTGCCAAACTATTCCCACTCCTCCTTATTGTCATGAGTATTGAGCGCACGATCGTTTTCTCCACAAAGCATCAAATGACCATAAAAGATCAGGTCACACCAGATATTGACAAAGATCCGGTCTTCATGGCTCTATTTGAGCAAGTCTTGCCTTACACAATGACCAGTAAAGAAGCACTCTTTGCACTTTACACATCGGTGAACTATGTCCTCGATCGCGAGATACCCGGCGATATTGTGGAGTGCGGAGTTTGGAGAGGAGGAAGTGCTTTACTTGCAGCCTTGATTATGAAGGCGCGAAAAGTCAGCGATCGTAAGCTATATCTGTATGACACGTTTCAGGGTATGCCAACCCCCACCGAATTTGATGTGGACAAACGTGGAAATACCGGCTTTGAAATGATGGAGAAATATGCGGACGACATTGGCTGGTGCTACGCTTTATTGGAAGAGGTTCAAGCTACTTTCTGGGTCCATAATTTTGAGTTTGAGATTCATTTTGTTCAAGGCGATGTTGTTGAGACATCGAAAACGACTAAACCCGAAACCATCTCTGTTCTGCGTCTAGATACCGACTGGTATGAATCCACAGCCGCTGAGTTGCAGCAGTTCTACCCTCGGCTATCGACAGGAGGTGTGCTGATTATTGATGACTATGGCGCTTGGGCTGGATCGCGGAAAGCCACTGATGAGTACTTTCGTCAAGTGCCGCAACCAATGCTGAAACGCATTGATAAGGAAGTGCGCCTTGGGATCAAGATCTAGACTTATGTTTAAACAAGATAATCAAAACCAACTAGCTACACTAAAAACCTTAATTAAAGATGTTTTAATCTGTGAGGAAGTCATTGCTTTTCCTCTAGATGTCAGAATGGGAAAAGATATGGGGGGGTTACTTGATAGCGAGCGTTTCCAGCTAATTTCTGTCTTCAAGATCTAACAGAGGGACACTAAGTGTCAAATCTCCTCTTTTCCAGCTCGCGGATGTAAAATTCCTCAAGTTGTTGGATATGATTCTTGATGTCGTATTGTTGAGCACAGAGAAAGGCGTTGTTAACGATCGTTTCTCTAAGGCACGAATTGCTTAAGAGTGCTAATATCCCCTGGGCAATTTGAGCGGTGTTCTTGTAATCAACAACCCAGGCATTCTTTTTGTGTACAGCATGATCCAAAGCACAACCTGCAAGCGTAATCACAGATGGAACTCTCGAAAGCATGGCTTCTACATAGACCAGGCCGAAGGTCTCTTGAAAAGGATCCGTAGGCACATGGACAAAAACATCAAACAATTTGAACAGAGCAAAAAGATCGTCTTCAAATGGGATTTCAACATAGCTATGCTCGGGTAATTGCGAGAGCTTGTCTGTGATGCTGATAATATCCTCGTATTGAGGCGCAACGATGTCTTCTTTACGCGCATTAAGAATTTGCTTTTCCAGGTTGGGACGATTTGTATGTGTCCCTGAAAGAACTAAGATTGCATTGGGATAAACTTCGAGAACCTTCTTGTGTGCTTCAATGACGTATTCAACTCCTTTCCATCTGACATACCTCGCAGCTACACCGATAACAGGGCCGTGATGATTTGCTAGATACTTAGAGCGCAATTGCTCAATACGCGAAGTCTCTACATTCTCAAATTCACTGATATCAAATCCCAGCGGTATAACTTTGATTTTATGCTCGGGGATGCCGTCTTCTATCATCCCTTGCTTGCATGAGTTGGTAGCACCAAGAATATTGGTGGCACATTCCCATATCAAGCGATGCTTGCTGGGAGCATGACGCGAGTAGTATTTAATTGAAGGATGTTCCCTAGAGAAGATTCGTACTGGAACATGGGCGTAATAAGCAGCTTGCATTCCAGCTAAGCTTCCCGCGAACCAATGAGTCTGAACAATATCGGTCTGATTTTTTATCAAGTGCTCATAGATAAATTTGACGATCTCTGGGGTATTGCTATAATCCTGATAGGAAGCAACAGTGCAAGGAACATCAATCTGGCTTAAAAAGGAGATCATAGGATCGCCTTCATTAAGAATGATATAGTCAATTGCGAATTTACTCTTATCGATACATTTGGCGACCAATTCAAAGGGAACCCAACGAATATGGTGCGTGAAAATATAGGTAATTTTAATTCTCGGCTCGGCTCTGGTCATAACTGTGGAACTGGTAGTCTTTGTATGGGAGATTAGGTATATTGGGATTCTCTAGCGAACTCTGGCGGAAATAGGATCGATATCTAGCACAAGTCTTCCTCTTGCAATGTCCTGAAGCCGTTCAGCCACGGGACAATGTAGTTATACTGAATTTTACCAGAAGATGCACAATGTGAAGTTAAATCTCCATTTAAATCGACATTGTTGTTTAAAAGAAATATCCTTTCGGCATCTGGGGAAATAGTAAAAGAATATCTGCCGGGTATCCAGGTAGAATAATTCAAGGGTTCAAGGAGGATTTGGGCTCAACTCGCTCTCTTGAGGTATAGATAGAACCGATCCAATCTTTGTGCTGCTGCGAATCAAGCTTAGAGATGTGTAGATTCCCTACTGTACTTTCCCCTAAACAACGGATTGAGGCTTAAATGGGCTACACTTGGCGCATGATTATTGCTACACAGCGCATCCAACAAGTCCATTGTCCTGTCTGCTCATTTTTTGAACTGGCTGTGCAACTCACCTCGGAACTTTTGGAATTCAGTCTCGGTTATAATTATTGGCATAATTAATTTTGGGATGATGACCTGTATCGTTATTGAAACCGTCATTATCTCTTCTTACTTCGCGTCCATCCTTTTTTAGTTTCCTTCTTGTCCAAAGTTTAATAACTATCAGTGTACGTTTTTGAGACACAGATTTTGAGATAAGTTTTGCAACAGTTGGTGGTGGCGTTAAGCCTGTTTCTGGTTGGAGGGGGTGTTGCAAAAATGGTCGTTCTTGCGGCAATTTGTTTGGGGAAAGTTAGATCTAGCCGGTACGATGTTTGATTTGTGAAAGGTGGATGAGGCAATTATTAAGTAAACTCAGCGAGATTTTAATGGATTAATGCGATCGTGCTGTAGGGGCGGGTTTTACCAACAATATGGGAGGCTCACAAACAATCTATAAAAACCCGCCTCCGCCCAACCAATAATATCAATTCCGGTTGCACCGTCAGGTGATTGTTGACGGTTGACGGTTGACTGTTGACTGTTGACTGTTGACGGGCGGGTGGAAAAAGTCAATGGTTGAGTGTTAACTGTTGACTCGATTTTATTATTGTGATGCAACCGGAAACGATATAACCCAGATTAACATGAGATCCGAGCCCATTCAAAAAATATCAATTCGGACTTGCCGCCCAAGCTGGGGCGGGTTTATTATATTGTTCGTTTCTGACATAGATGGTTTGTTAAACCCGCCCCTACAGATTTTGCCAGTAATTAATAACTATTGCAGCGGCAAAAATACTGTCATCACCTCGCCCTTTTGGGGCCGCTGCCGAATTACCAACTTCCCGCCAGCCGCCCGAAATAAATTCTTAGTGACGCTCAAATTTAAACTCAAACTTCCCGTCTCCGGCTGCACCATCAACAAAGGCCCGATCGAGCGCAAAGGACCATTCGCCTTAGCTGCAAAAGTCGATGCGCCATTCTCTTCAGGTAGGTGTTCCGATTCCAACTGCAACTTTAACTGATCGCCGGCCAATGTCACCTCCACCTGAATGCGACTCCCCGAGGGCAAAGTTCGAGTAAAATTCTCAATCAAATTAGTTAAAACCTGATCCAACATCGTCGGATCGCTGACTACTGCAGGCAATTTTTTCGGCACAATAACTTCCAAAGTGTGGTTGCGCACACCCGCCTGTTTTTGCCAGCGGGGAATGCTATTTTGCAGCACTTCACCGAGGGACATGGCTGTTAGCTGCGCCCCTGAAT
>Ga0247774_1000308_pt1 | contig 23755 bp, 26 predicted proteins | sample UWRJL001104B6_FD_179933 | JGI IMG/M metagenome (GOLD analysis project Ga0247774, IMG submission 179933) | Plant litter microbial communities from Arlington Agricultural Research Station in Wisconsin, United States - UWRJ-L001-104B-6 | ecosystem: Environmental > Terrestrial > Plant litter >... | reverse complement strand
CCCTTCCGTCAGCCTGCAAGCAAGCCCGACAGATCGTCGAGATCCACGGAAGCTAAAGCTGCAACTCCGAGTGGTAGCCAGACCATAGTGTGCCTCCTCCTTGCGCGCTGCTCAATCCAGCAAAGCTACAATAAAATATACCGCCCTTAAAACAACGTACTGGACAAGAAGTGAAGGGGTGATGAGAGGGTCCACCACAAAAGAAATTCCGGGCCAGTTCCTAGGGTAGCAGATGAAATGATGAGTAAAGCAGAGTAGAAAAACTAAAAGGGGTATCCTTCGTCGAATCATCCATGCAATCTTTTTCCTCCTTCCCTGATTTCCTGTGCCGAAGGAGAGTGCCAGTCGCTGTGAGTGGACACAATGGTGATGCTGTTGCCAGGCCAAGAACTGTAATTAAAGTGCAAAGTAACCGAAGAATAGGGAAGAAAGCGAAAGTTGAGTTGAGCGGGGGCGACATCATGTCGCACAAGCCGAGTCGTGTCACCAATCGACCCGTCCACCCTCGTCGACTCGTCGCGGAGCCAAGTCCGTGATGCTCTCCGAACATGTCCAAAAATCCGAAATGCCGGACGCCAGGCCTTATACTAGTGCTGAAAACAAATCGCTTGCGAATCGACTTCGTTTTGCTTCGTGACGTCGTGACGACTTGCGTACAAAGGAGATTTATAGCCGCTAGATTCAACTAGTCTCCATCACCATCACCATCAGCTTCGGGACTCTCCGTGTCCGTCTTGGCTTTCTTGTTGGGCCCGCTCGTACCGACTTCTGACTTGCGTTTGGACCCGGCAGATCCCGGCTCCGACTTGGTCGTGCTGTCATCTTTGCCGTCGCCATCCTTCCCTCGCTCCATTTGCGCAACCTCGTCGGCCGTCAGGAATCGTCCGCCGGGGCCGCGCGGCCGTCGCATCGCATGGTTGTGCCGCGATTCGTGTAGGTAAGGTTTCCTGCCCTTCGACGTCAACCGCAGCTGTTCTTCGAGCTTTTGGCGTGCCACCCGTCTTTTCAGTATACGATGGAACTGCTTGGCGTTCACGTATAGTGGTGACTCCTCAACTCCGCCCGATGCCATCTCGGGAGACTGCGGGTGCTGCATCGGTGCCGCCTGCATCTGTCCTGGCCCACCGACGCCGGGCCTGCCAACGTGGTTCATCATGTTCGGCGGGTTCGGAACCCCGGGGCTGGCGACTTGGCTCATGCGCCGGCCACCTGCCATCTGCTGAACATTATTCATCTGAGTTGGCGACCTCGGATCTCTCTTGTCGCCTTTCGCGTTGCCGCCCATGGTCGGGGAACGCTGCGAGAGGTCTCCCGACATGTATGGGTAGCTCTGGCCCGATGCCGCCGCCGTTGCTGCCATGGCGGCTGCTTGGATTTGGGGCATTCCATAGTGCACCTGCTGTGGTACGCCGTACTGTGGTTGATACATGGCTAGTGGTGATGGCGCCGCTGACGCCTGGGCTGGTTGAGGGACGTGTCGTGGTTTCTAGTCTTCTGGCGTAGATCGGCCGTTTCGCATGGTCTGATGGAGACGGTCGACGAGGCTGCCGAGGGTCGTCGCGAACGAGAGAGCCCGGTACAGTCTTTGCTGCAATTCGGTCGGCACCAATGAGGCTCCAAAGGTTAAAGGGCGCTGAGATGTTTCGCAAGGATGTAAGCGGGTAGCTGTAACAGTCTGCGGTTGTCCGAGTTTGCGCGGATCGATAAAGACGGCGAATAAAGGTTGACGATCCAAGTAGCTTCCCGAGAGACGAGGTTTAAAATGGCCCAGCGGTTTGGGTATTCGTTGGGCACACGTCTACCTTACTGGGCTAGGCTTGGGTGCCTCTTGACGGTTTTGTCGAAGTAGGGTGCGGCAATCTATTGGGTATGCGTGGATGAGCTGGCAAGCGGCGAATTGGGCAAGTGCGCAGCTTCGATGGGGGAGAACACGGCATATGCAAGCTGATGTTGCTGTTGCGGGGCGGTAATGCCTGTGGCTGAGCCCTCTGGCTCCGAGTTGCGGCCACGTGAGGGCGAGGTGCGGGCTATTTTCCTCCTCTTCAAGGCCGTCGTTGAAGACGAGACTTCGCTATTGCCGTGCACGATATCGATGACGCGCTTCGTATCGAGAACTCTGCGGGAGCGGGTAGATTTGGACGAAACAACGCGAAGCTTTGATTCCCCAGAGATGGCCCAACGGCTATTTTCTAGTCGTTACGAGATCTACCCAACCAGACGCATTAGTATCCATGTATATAAGCCCAAAAACGAAAAGTCGGCGTGGGAACATTGTAAGGAGGTGTGGGAGGGTGGTGGGGGAGCTGGGGCTGCCTTCGCGCCTTGGGCCACACTCCTTGATGCGTTGGCAGACTTCCCATGCATGACGGAATATGCACGGCCAGGCCCACATTTCGCCCACCAGCTCACCTCAGCGACAGAGACATTTCCCACCGCCAGCCGGAGTGGCGGCGCAACCGAGTTGCCAGTTGTCGCTGACATTGTGCCAGAAAATTGGATGAATGGCGGGCCCAAGTCAACTCTCTCACTGTGCTTGACTGCCTTGCAGCCAACAGACCTAGGAGTGACGCAGCCTGGCCTTAGCACAAGCGCTCCAGAAGACCTGGGGCTGGGACCGAGGTGGTTGGGTGAAACGGTCCTGTGGGTTTTACACAGGCAGCAGCAGCGCAGAACTTGTCCCGTTTTTCGAAATCTCATCACCCGCCAGCAACTTTGCTTCCTTGAGCACCGAGAACTGGGAAGCTGGGGCAGGAGGGGTGCAACGGGATCTGCGCGACGGCTAGAGATGATCAAGGACAACGACGAGGGCCCTTTGAACAGTGCCGGTCATGGCTAAAGACAAAATCTTGCTCCGTGGTGTGCCTTGTACGGCATCTCACGTCCGCGAGACACCCGAAGAGGACAAACGTTGATAATATTCGGGGAAGAATGGTTTGGGATATTTGCAGGCTTTGCGGAGGTGTCCTGGTGCCAACTGCATCGACTCGGTGGTGGTTGAGTCAGTGGGGAGCGAGAGTACAAGGCAGGCCATGCATCATCAAGTACCGACCCAACCAAATAAGCTTGTGCTGGTACACGGCAGATCCAGCGCGGTGTGGTACCCAACCTCCAAAAATGTTGGGTAGGGGCAGACGGTGTGAGGGCGGAGGCAGGGGCAAGCAAATGCAGGAAACCTTCTCTGAAGGGGGAAAAAAAAAAGTCACTGGACGGGTACTGTACCTTTTTTTGGCAACCGCCTGAACGGATACCCTAGTCATGTATTTCCAGCTAGACAGTGAGGGGGCGACCGCTATGATCGGGCTCCAGTCGGCTCCAGTCAGGCCAGATGGGGTAACGGAGGGATGCACTACGTGAACGAAGAGTCAGCAATGGCGCCTTCTAGTTTCAGACAAACAGGAAACCCGCTGTAATATAGGTGTGGCAGCATCGGTAATGAGCGACATTGCGTGAGAAACAAAATTGCCTGATGAAATCAACTCCAGAAGAAGCGGATTCTAGCGAAAGAAGCGCTGTCATGGCAAAGACCATAGACTGCGACCCATATTGTATGCCGCAAGGCACGACCCTCGCCGTCCCTCGTTTCCTCGTTCCCTCGGTGCAAAATTGTTCGAGTACGGTGATGAATCAATGAAAAAGATACGTACCAGCCAAAACCAGAATCACGTCCCGTCGCGTGCGTCAGATCTGCTAGCGGCGTGGATCCGGCGCGTGTGACTGTGGACCTCGAGATGTACTTTGGTACCTCGGGTGAACCTTTGGCGAAATCTGCTGACAAAGGTGGTTTTATGCGCGCTGCGTTGCGTTTGTCCGTGGTTGCCGAAATTTGGCAATTCGTTGCCTCCTTCGTATTCGAATGAAGGCCGTCGATGGCTTCAAAGGAGAAGCTCTTGGGATCGTTCTCCGCAGGCAATTGCTGTCACCTGATTGGGTTTCAGGCCAATGAACGAGGCGAAAGTTGAAATCGCGATGGTGATAGGCCTTCTCTTCAACGAAGTTGGAGGTGCGCTTCGTTTGGCTGTCTCCTGAAAATTCTGTGCGTGCTGATTTGTTCAGTTAGTTCAAGGTGGGTTCCTTGCGGGTTTGCGGCAATTCTAGTGGACGGTTTCTTCGTGCCAGTGCTTTCAACCCTTGACAGGGAAGGCCGAAGATAAAATCCCAAATAAATCTTGAGGATTTAAATTGCTTCAAAAAAAAATCCCAGTAGCAACTTGCATCGGAAGGGACGACCACTGATAGTGCAAGGCCTAGAGAGTGAGATGTGCATGGAGGGGGCGAAAAAGCGTGGCAGGCATGCAAGGTCGCTGCTTCCCAGCCCTGTCTTTACGCACCTTCAGATTCCAATTCCAGCTGTTAGCAGGCCGTCTGCTGTTGTGCTAGGTGCTGAGACGATGAATGCAAATTGAGGCGGTCGGGAGAAGGCGACAGAGCCAGCAGTGCGGCGACGCTGCGGATAAATTTAGGAGCGGCTCTCAGTGGTGAATTGGATGATGGACGTTTCGAATTGGAAGGTCAAGAAGGCAATGAAAGGCCAACCAGAAGGCCGCAGATGCTCAGAAGCGAATTTGATTGATTCGTTTTGGGATTGTGAAAGAGGATTGATTGGTCGTGGAGGGAGAGGAGAAGGACGAGAAATGCGCAGTGTTGATTTGCGAAGAGCGGGAGGCGGGACCTTTAATGGGACGTGACTGGCCGACGCTGCCAGGCGGGGACAGGAAGCGGACTTCCAGGGCTCTTGGTGGCTGGATCGAGACGCGACCGTGATTTCATTTGCTGACACGACCTTTTTTTTTGGTATTTTCAGAAACGTGACCGCCCCCCCCAAAAAAAATAACTCCCCTGGTCCGCCGGCTGCCAAACTGGTCACGTTTCTCTCGAAGAAATTACACTCTGCGATTCGTTCTGTCCGCCTTCCGTCGGATCTTTGGATTTTCGGTGCGGACGAAGTAGGCGGATGGCAAGAACCATCTAGCTACGTTGCCGGGGCACTTGCGCCATTTCTTTCCCTATTCCTTTTTTTTATGTTTTCCTTTTTGTTTTTCTACTCCATGCGCGGTTGACAAATGCTGGTTCGGCTCCTCCAGGGTTTTTCCCTTCCAGATGGAGCGAAAGAGGGGCACCAGGCGCACCACTAAGTTCGTAATGGGGGGCTCTCTTTCGGCTTTCTTGTGCGTGCTCCAGGCCCGTATTTTCTTCAAGCGTCACCTCAGAATGTTTTTGCCACGGCAGTCACAATCATAGTCAGGGACTAGGCCCGGTACCTAATTTGGTGCCAGGGCAGAGCCCAACAGCCAGCAGCCTTGGTACCTCCCGGACGGAGCAATGACCAGAGTCGGGTCACTACTTGACGGGAAGAAGGTTGGCGGAGGCAAGGGTACATACCTGACTGACTTGGTACGGATCGATCTGCCTCAGAACCTCGAGGCAAAATTGGCCTAATCCTTGTCCGAATTTCAATCAGTCGGAAGCGCCACGCTCAGAGCCGTACGTGAGACAGAGCAAGACCGGCAAAACCAACGTGATCCCCTTCACAGAGATCGACACCGAGGCCCTGAGTTGGCATCGGTCTTCTGTCCCGGAAAGGCTAAATTTAGACGATCTGACCTGCGAAGATTTCCTGCTCGGCGTTCAAGACCGCTGACGCCAACCTGAGCTGGCCACTGGCTGGCAAACTAAATCATGTTGCAAGCTCGATCGAGGCCCCAACTGGTTGGCGCCATGTTTGAGCTCGTAGCGCTGCAATGCTGTCGTGGCGTTCCCAATAAACTGAGGCTGGTGTGGCTGGGCCTTCTACGCTCGGCTGGGCCGTTTGCAACGCTCAAAGGAAGTTTGCACAGCGGTACGAGTTCAAAGCAAATATTGGCACCGGATTTGAATCAGCTCCTGCGCCCACGTGATCACCATGCATTAAGCCGTGACGAAACTGGCCTTCGGAGTTGGCAATCCCAGAATCCAAGCCCCCTCTTTTTTCTGATGGCAAAAAGGCAGCGTTCCAGATGTCTCTTTAGGGAAAAGCAAGTCAAAAGTCGGTGTAGGCTCCTTGTTGTTCTCGACTCTTTTCGACGGACACATTTGTTATTCGTATCCGGCCCCGCCCCTTTGGCTCATTGCGGTCGCAAATCCTGCATCAGGCCACCGGCTGTGCTTGGAATGGCTGCAAAATTGGCCCATCACTCCCAGTACGAGACCTTACGTCGATTGATCATACTGCACGTTAAGCGGTCGCTATCAACTTCGCATCCTCCTCTCTTGTTTTTTTCGTAGGCACATGCATGAGGATGGTGGTGCCCTGAAGGATGAACAACGCACTGAAAGTCGGTGTGGCCGGCCGCTCGGGCTGCTCGGGACGGAACCGGCACAAGACGGCGCGTCCGCGAAGGAGGAGGGTGTGGGCACTAATGTCAGGATTGTACAGAGGTACACGCTTGGGATTGAATTCCTGCGGCCCGCTGCACGTCGTCAGCGAGTGCCAGCGGCTTGGACTTGCCCTGTTTTTTGATAAGTTTGATGGCTCGCTTGAAAGCGGAACACCAAACTGAATGGCTTGGAAATTCCCAGGATCCATTTTGTGAGTGGCTGGAAATGTTCCATTTCTCACGACGCTCAGTGGACGACAGGTCGCACTTTTTTGGCAAATCATATTGCTGCCTAATTTTGCTAGAGCTCCGAACTTTGATCCCTCCCCAGCTTTGGAATCGTTCTCATGCCTTGTTGGTTATCAGTCGAGCGTGATTATTGCGGCCGCCGAGACGATGATCCGGGCACCCTCATCACCTCGAGATACGTCAAAGATGCGTCAAGAACTGGATAAAGAGCTTGTCAGACAGGCGGACCTGGCTGTATTGACGATTCAGTTGCCAGGTAACCAAGCTCCGGAATATGACAGCCTGCTCATGTTCTGCAAGGTATCGAATCGGGTGGTGCAGTCGTCCCATGAACGTTATCAGCCCATGCTTCAGGATTCGGCGCCTTGATGGTGTGTATCCAAGTCCCCTGGCTTCATGATCACCTGTCGAGTCCTCCCCCTCCAACCAGAAGCTGCGTTGAGTGGTGCGCTCTCTACCCCAGACCACACCTCGACCCAGAGGCTTGAAGCTTCCAAGCCACATAATCATGATCAAACCCCCCATTTTCCATACCGAAAGCATGGCATCAGCCATTCGCGGCTGCCTACCGGGCGCCTCCCAAGCCTGCCTTCATCTCATCTTTTCCCGCCGCCGGCCATCATCTCAGGGGACGAGAATTTGATTGCATCTCCCTCGCCGAGCTGGCAGCAGCAGGGATGGGCTTTCAACCTCGTAAGGCGCATGCAACACGAGACGAGAGTACTTGTAATTCTCCTTGTCCCGCTTTTGTGATATTTCATCATCGTGGCGACGAATTTCCCAAAACCGCAATGAGCTATCCCCTGCTCAGGCCACAACATGGCGGCGAATGGAATTCGTCGGTCCAGCTTCTGGCCTTCGATTCGGCGCCAATTCGTGGAGCAGCATCCACACCACCTCACTTGATACAACACCTGTCTCTCGTTCCTGGCGCTTATTGCCAGACTAACCAGGTATCTGGCCCGTCCTACAAGTCTTGACTTTTTTTTTTACAGCCAGGGCTGCTTCTATTGTTTGCATGAAGGCCTCCTTTTTTCCTTCGTAAAACCCGAAGTTGAAACCGGCAATGGATGCTGTAAGCCTGGGAGGCAGCACGGGTTAAGTCTCCGATCTCACATCCATCCGCAACGCCACCTCCCAGTCCAGGAGACAATGTTTGATATTGATCGCTCCTGGGTAGTGGGTAGACCGCCAGCCTCTCGGATTGGCTAGAGAATTCAATGTTGACGCTTGGAACTTCGATCCATGACGAGGTCTTCTGCTCTCTTACTGGGCCAGTTGCTACGAAATCGCGATCCATGATTGACTCGATTGGCCTCGCTCCGTCGTATTATTAGGGCGTACGCCCAAGGCTTTTCAGGCCATTCTCGGGTTGTCGGGCAAATGGCATTCAGCATCGATGGAGTCGACCCTCAAGCCGTATCAAATAATTTTGCGAAATTACGTTCGCGTAGCCAAGAGAATCGTTGCCAGGCCAGGGCAGGCTATCAATATCTCTCTATCTCTTCCTCCCGCCTCTCTCCCGCTCCCTTTGTTGCAGGACGCAAATACTACCGAAGGACCCTCGAGGCTCGAGGTCCATGGATCTAGAAAGCGGAGATGAGCCTCATCTGTCTACGGGGACCTGAACCCTGCGCCGCACCGCCTCGTGGGCTCCTAGACATTTCGTAAATTACTTTCGTATTGCCTCGCTAATATTATGGTTCCTCGCTTTAGTTTGAATCTACCATGGATCTCGCAAATCATGGCCGAGGGAGAAACCTGGTTTCAATAGTCTAAAGCAAGAGTGTACTGATCATTTTGGGTCCGAAATGATGCCAAATTTGACGCGTCACGTCATTCGCTACTCCATATCGACGGAGATTGAAGAACAAGCAGTTGCAGTGACGGCGAACAGCTGACCAACAAGCTCGGCTGCACGAGGCCCATCACTCTGATCGGACCGGGCCTCGAGCCTGCCCGTAGTACACTTGAAGGAGTCGGTCCTGAAACATTCCCGAAAGAAGCAAATGTTCACTGGGATATGAATGGTGAAGTTCTCAGACCATGGTATCATTGTCCTCATATACTACCGATGATCGAAGACTCGGTCCCCAGACACTGGGTGTGGGGGGAGCGATTGGCCATTGTCGTCTGTGATTAGGTGAGACCACACTGGGGGCGGGGAGGCTGTCATGGGATTTCGCCGATGGCGTTCCAACGGGGCGGCGGAGGAGGCTGGGATGCAAGTGATGGATGGTGACCTGGAAAGGGGATAGGCTATCCGCTGTGTTGGATGGACGGGCTCTTCGGCCTCGTTGTGGCCGGCCGGCTTGCCACCTGGTGGAGGAGGCTCTGGCCGTCTGAGACAAGAGGCAAGTCATGTGTCGACGAACCTTGTCATGAATATTGCCTAGTTAGGAAACAAATCGTTAATATCTCCGAGTGTCTTAATGATCGGAGATGACGTTCGTTGCGACAGGAACCTGAGTCAGGCTGACAGGCTAGCCAAAGGGAAGCCCCGCATATCGAGCCATGAGCTCCTTGAGTCGATCACAAAGGACAAAATGCCTTCAAGCTTTTGACCGGTTGCCATCACAACCCTCTTTTCGCTGGTGCCCTCGCTACATGAGGGGGTTTCCTCAGGCGCCGTGGGCTGGGTTGATACTCGATGCCGAGTTCCCGGCCCGGAGAGGAAGGCGACAAAAGAACTGTCCCACGTCGCTGATGATACGTGAAACAGCCTATACTCTTGCTTCCTCTGTCTCCTCGAATGGTTCTTGTTCCCTTCGTCGGCGTCACTTTCCTGAGTATTCTTCACTTCCTTCTCGGTTTCTTCCTCTCGGTTGATCACGATCGCCTAGGTAAGGCTGGGTTTCTGTCTCACGGACCTTGACGACTCCGTTTCTTGCGGCATGGGGATCATTGCTGCCGGCAAATTCTGTTTCATCCGCGAGTCATTGTTCCAATGTTGAAGAGCTCGAGATGCGAAAACCTCATGAAATGTTGCCGGGAAGTTCCCTCAAACATTTTCAAAGTTTTGAGGCCAGATAAAACGACGACGGTTGTCCTAAGGTCGTCGGCGTTTCTCGTTGTGTACTGCTTTGTTTACACACTTTCCCGTAAACTTATCTTGGTACATTTGATCCATCTATTATCGTCCAATATATTGACTAAGTGCTCAGTCTCAACCTAGCACTCGGGCGTCAAAGGGATCTGTTCTTTGGCGGCCGAATGGCCTCCTATTATAACCAGCCTGTCCGATCTCTTTTCTTCGAGGCAGATCCCATGAGCCAATTAGTTTGAGCTCTAATGAAGTGACGTTCCAGAAACGCCATGAGGAGTGGAAGGAGCGTTTCAATGATGTGCCATAGATAGAGCCGAAGCCATTGACGTGAATCTTTGGATAGGGCCTCACTATCTCTTCCCTCCTTCGGGGAGAGTTCTGGGGCGGAGAATAGAATGACAGCCTGTGGAGTGGTCCTCGAAGGGGGGAAGTTTGTCTCCTATTTCGCATTCATGTGTCCGTACTTTTTTTCTCTCAACCGCGGCTTCTTCCTCGGTCCAGCAAGGAGAAAGCAGCAGAGCAGCAGTGCCAGTTTGACTAGCCGAAGGTTCGAGTCTTCGGCTGCGAGCATAGGTGACGAGGAATGGGTTCCTTTCAGCTCTTGGCAGTTGACTCGAGAATCCTGAGCAGCAGTTTCGAAATAATATGGCGTGGTGCTCGGAATGGCCCGTCATGCCATGCTATTCCGGAGATTCCCGTACCCACAGGGAGGCATACTTCGCTTTCATCGTGTCATGGAGCATACAGCCGGGGGACAGACTTACACAGAAGCTCTTTGCATGTAGTCCGCTGCAATTCCAAGCTGTTCCGCAATCTTTGCGGTGGTGCCTTACCTTTTGTCTAGTAGAAATAGGAGCCTAGTGGCCTATGGGACATATAACAGCCGAGTCCTTTGATATCATAGAATAGAGGTTTCCACACAGTGTCAACAAGTAAACGCGCTGGTCTCTAATAAGGTTTGAAACTTGCCAAGTGCATCGATTTTTCGGCAAGCATGTGGTTAACGGGTCTTTGTTTCCCTCTCCTATCGGAAGCTCGCGATAGTGGAAGCAAATCGCCACGTCGTAATACCGGAAAGCTACAGTACAGCGCCGTATTTGGGCTTCTAGGCCCCTTTAACCCATGAGATTTCTCTCCTCTTGCGTCCAGAGTACCCCCTCTTGGCGTCTCGCAAGACTGGCTTCCCAACATTTTCAATCTCCCGGGCAATCCTCCCACTCTCGATATCCTTACCTCATGTTTTAGTCCTCCGCAAAGCTTTATTCTCACCTAGCGACACCCCTGAAGTGACCGTTGAGAGTACGAAGACACTTGGCATCGATGCCATCGGATCATGAAACGACTTTGCTCCGGCACCGCCAAGAAGCGATACGCCGTCGGCAAGAAAGTATGGGGATTTTCCTCATACATCAGTTCCGGGCCGTGTACCACGACTATGTCTTGGACTACACTCTCCCAATCCACGGCGTCTACCTATCCGCAGACCATATTTATTGCGTGACGCAATGGGGCTGCGTCCAGCTCGACCGGAAGACCTGGCATGGCAAATTCTACCCCCATATTTGGGATCACTTCACCGAGGCTGAGAAACATGCCTATTGGTGGTGGATCGAGTTGCGCCGTTATGACCCCGACCCTTTCGCATACCCGTACCGCAAGTTCTATGATTCGTTTCCATCTATCGGGTCAACCGAGGAACCGGCTTTGGTGCCGCCAGGGGCTCCTCGCAACAGCAACGTTAGCGAGAGACGTGATGCAGAGACCTCGGGTTCCGGCCAGGACGACGAGATGCCGGTTTTTGCTCTGCCCCCGTCGGTACTGGATGGTGCGATCAGCTCCTATCCTAGGAGGTCGGCGGACATGCCTCCGACCTGAGCGGTAGAGCACGCTAAGCCAACCTGACATACTTGCCAATCTAGAATTCTTCATCGGCTCCGATTTTGCTTCATTGGCTCTTCGTTCGCTGGGGGGTACTAGTTAGACGAAGACAGCCTCCCTCTGGGTAGCATCAGCTTGCAAATCTTGGAAAGTCTATGGCGAGGACACAAGGCAATCAACCGCGAAGTGAGGCACAGCAGCAACGATTATTTCCTGGGTGCTTGTTCTCCTACGGAAATCTATGGATAGCCCCGAGTTATAAACAGAAAACCGATGACTCGTGCAAGCACAGAGCGCAAGAACTGATGCTCTAGAGAAGCACGAGAGGCCCGACAAGCTTCGCAGCTGTCTAGTCCAACAAGCCTAGCTATAGCTCGACCATATCTGCTTCCTTGTATTGTGTTGTCGTCTAAGCTTGCCTGAGATATTTCTGGTGATTGCTCTTCCCACATCATGACGGCATATACCCCTGTGGCTCCGACCAGTACCAGAGTAGTAGGAAGAGCGAGGAAGCGTCCTCGATGCTGTATGGGTCACGCTGCAGACTAGGACGGAGGTGTTTTAGAAACGAAGGAGCGGACGGGGAGGATCGGATAGCTTCTTCGTGATCAGGGATGTTCTGGCGCACGCAATGTTGTCGAGATTTATCGGAGGGAACCATGACAAGAGGACTGCTAAAAGGTTAAACTACCATGCCAACGAGAAAGTCGAACGAAAAAGGATAAAACGTACCAAAGGATTATCAAGGAAAGTTTTGTCACTACAGAGTTGACCTTGTCCAACCCCGGTCACCTTTGGTGTAGATCAAGAAGCGTCGAACCCTAAAATGTTCTGCCACCTCCATCTTCTTCGCCTTGTAAGTGAGCGTATTTTGTGACATCAATAGGAAAAAATCAGGTCATACTTCGGTATGCAGGGAAAAAATGGGGCTGATTCTGTCCGAGCCTGGCCAGAATACTTCTTGCCGAGGGTTGGAAGATGGACTGTTCTGTAATGCTGACCAAAAGACCGCAGCTACATGAAAGACGGAGGACTAAAACCTTGGCAGAAGGCGCTGCCCTTCGACGACTAGAGGTTCTGGAAACTACCCCGAGGAAGGTATTCCTCTAGAGACGCGGAAACGAGACATCTGGAGGGGGAAGTCGCAGTCGGCCAGAAAGTTCTCCTGAAAGGGAAGAAGTCGGCGAGGGAACTTACCGCCTATTCTCCCCATCCAAGCTGGGCACACGGGCAGGGGAACAGGTAACCTGCAGAAGGTAGATCACCCCGACTCCGTCGACATCTACAAAACGGCAACTGACGAGTCATTCGGCATATCGGAGACGAGGTACCTCACTCACTGGTCCGATTAAACCATCATGATGCATGCCCCATCGCATCACCGCGCTTAGAGTGCACCTCGAGGAGTACGTTCAACCGGAAGGCCGAGAATGGCAAATTGACGATTGTAGAAGGTGTCATCGTGAACCCGCAGCAAAGGAGTCCTTGTGGTGCATCTTTGCAAAGGCATCACCAACAGACAGAGGGAGACGGACACAGTCAACGCTGACACCCCTCCCACCTAGCCAGTCCTGTACTCTGCTCAACCGCCTTGTCGCTGTCCCGCATGACAGACACATCCTCGGAGCCTAAAGCACATGCACGCACCAGTTGTCTGTCTGAACTGAACCCATCTCCCTCCAACTAGACCTCCTCCCGAGGAATCAAAGCGAAGTAAAAGGCGCATGAACAGGTAGTGCTAGGAGAGCCTGGTTTCCCGACAACCGGAATCGAAGAGAGACACGCCCACGGGACCAACGATCCAGAGGCCTGGCCACCTTACAGGTCGTACTGAAGCGCATGGATTCTTTGGGAGTGTCGCAAACTCGGCAAACGAAACGAGAATGACATACTGCATACCACCAGTTGAATCAATGTGCATGCTGCCTCAAGATTCTCTGGGAAGTTAGATTAAGCCGTCTAGAGCCGTTGTACCATCGATAGGGAGAGACCATAGTCTCTTGACATGGCTCCTATCGACTCTCCAATATGGGTTGGCTCCTGACTTGGAACTGTGTCTAAGGATTTAATACGTAAAATGGTGGCATCGCTCTTATCAGAGGAGAGAGATTCAAGAGGCTGTTCTAGGAATGAAAGGCCTACAGCAGGGAAGGGAGAAGCAGAGTGAATCGGAGCGAGTTCAATCGACGAGGAAGAAGAAGCGGTCTGGATAGGCCTCTGAAGGGCCGGACTGCCGAACAAGGCAAGGAATTCTGGCGTCTCGTTCGTTTCCACCTCGCTCTCCCAGGACTCAGTCGTTGCATCCTTGACAGCTGTGCGTTTGCCTCTGGATCCACAGCTTTAGGTGGATCGAAGTTGAAAGTGCTCCGCACCTCTATCACTTCCAAGGATTCGCACAGCCTGTCGCCCGGGATGGGAGTTGTGTGGCTCTTGGCAGGTTTCCTCGTCCACTCGCGTGGACATCGGTATCAAAGAGGCGGTTAACTTGGATATTCTACAGGTCAGGGCCGCTAGCCACGGCCAGGAGATGTCACCGAGAAGATTTTCTGCATCTCAGGTAAGAGAGGGGAAACTCATGCTGGGCAAGGTGAACTTGCTGGCCCTCGGGAGTGAGCATGAGAAGATACCGGCTGCCGGGTCTCGCTTGAAAAGGGCGAAAAATGCTGCCCTTCAAACCACCCCTCTCGCTCCAGGATGTAACAGTTGGCCATTTCGTCGAACTTAGACGTGGCATACTACAAGTATGGTATGAAATGGAAAGGTTCCCCTTCGTCATCCCACTCCTTCTAGTCGTACGACCGAATAGGCCCAACAAACTCTCTCCATGCCAGATATTCGTAAAAGATCCGGCCTTGGTGGGGAGGGTGTACCTGGGATACTGGTCGCACTTCATGCGACCATCTTGAGAAGTGGGAAGAGAAGTATCGTGACACAGGGAACCTCATCCTCCAAGTGAGCTAAGTTTCTGTGGATACACACACAGACTACAAGGTGTATCGTGTAGCCTGACTGACGAACTTGGTGGATATTTCATATATCCACGGCTTTCGGACTCGGTGTGTATATAAGGCTTGGGTTAGTGGCTGCATCGAGAAACTTGCTTCGCCGGGCAATGGGACGAGCGGCGGCTACTCAAGTCAGGTTGAGAAGCGAACCTTGTCAACATGTTGGTTCGGCGGCAGTGGCACCAGCATCACAGGGATTGGCGCCAGCTACACCTGCTTCCAACCCCCCCACTCACACGCGTTGCATAACCTGGCCGCATGAAAGCGGCCAGAGTCCAAGGACCTACTTGCCAAGAGTTCTGATGTGGGAGAAATCTGGGTCTAGAAAGGGCACGAAGAGTAGGTGGAGGAATACATCCTGTATGATGCTCGCGGTTGGCTTCGAAACGGCTAGCAGGCATGTTTGTCCTTGGTATCCGAGCTTAGAGCGCCGTTTAAGCAACTTTGCCTAGGGGGAAGCATTAACCAAAACTGGTAGGAGTTTGTGGGCTGCCCTAGAATATGCAGAAAATCTTTCGCGGAACTCGGAAGCGGCGGTGCGAACATTACCTTGAATTCATAATGCCTCATGACAGCGACTGCCAGACCTTGCCCACCATTTACAAGTACAAGCACGGAGAAGCGAACCGTGTTGAGTGCCCGATAGGTGCCATGGCTAACAGATGTGCAAGTGTCCAGTTGCCCCGTTTCAAGTGGTATTTTTGCTCTTTTGTCCCCCCGACACAATTGTCGTCTTGTCCTAGTACACTACTTATTGCGGTTGGTGGCCGCCCGGACCGTCCTAATGCGCATAAATCATCTCCGAGAAGCTATGACGGCGTAGTCTCCCTCGGTCCAGGAGATACCATTCTGCGGCGCCATGACCTTCGCAAACTGAATGAAGAACGTGCCGATCGAATTTGGGTGATCGCGGCAGTGCGTCGTAGCGCAAGAAGCTAGAGCACCGCGCTTGTGTATCGACTTGTCAGCCGTGCCGGCCATATCTTGGGACCTTTGTCTCGCATCCAACAGAGAGCAGGTGCCGGGTGTTCCTTCCGGAAGGAATGCGGTCTGTGGGCAAGCCAATATCCGCGATATTGGGAAACAGCAATCAGGGAGGGCCAGCAATAAGGAAAGGGATGGATGGGGGGTAGCCCATCGAGATCGTCATGGGCAAATGGGAGTCACTTTGACGTATCTCGTCGACACCATGGTCCAACGAGCCCAATCCTTCGAGGGAAGAGACGCGATGAACACGCTTGTAGGCGAGAGACGCTGCCGGTGTGGGCCATCTGCGTGTGCTTGACCGCGATGCCTGGCCGTTGCTTCTGATTCCCCAATTGCTGAGGCGCGGAAATTGCTTTCATTGCAGGAGCAGTGACAGGGATAGTTTCGTAGATTGGATTGCCTATTCGTCGAAGAAGCGCTAGGCGGCATGGCAAGGGATGTGTTTGCGCCTCAGGCTCGGTATCGTGGTCCAGGGCGGAGCGTGATTCTCAGACTGGCAGGGATTGGGGAGAGCAATATTGGTGATGTATGTGTGATTTAACCCATGACTGAAATGCAGGGAGAGCCAAGGAGGGAACCTTGTCACAAGGAGAATCTTCCACGCGGCGGGCTGGATGTGCTGAAGGGGCAGTAGGTTGGCCGGGACCTACCTCCCGACTTGCCTGCCCAGGTGGGAACAGTAGGCATTTATGAATAGCGTTGTCCGAGAGGTAATGAGAAATGGGGGTCCCGAGAGCTCTCGAGGTCTTCCACCCTGTCGTTCCTTCCATATCAGGGTTCTGATCGAGTCAGAATCTTAACGAGGCAGCAGCAGGTGTCCTGAGCTGGCGGGCCAATTCCAAAGACAATGGTAGCGTCTTGAGAACGCGATAAATGGCAGAAAATTGCGTGCAGCATGTGTTAACTGAGAAGCATCAAGGGTTAGGTAGACGTAGAGAGTAGAACATATTTCTTGCTGGTTCTAGATGTTTGGAATTCCCAGTGCTGTGGAACCTTTCATGAGGTCGAATGCTGTAGTTGCAATTTCTAGGCTTTTCCGATGGACACAGGGGTAAAATTGGATGCCAAAGTGGAAAACGAACAACCGAAAGCACAATACTGATCGACTCTTGATCGCCCTGTAGGGGAAATGGAAAAGTTAGAGGGACGCCTGTATCGTAGAGAGCGGAAATTTGATGGCTGTTAGTCGCAGAAAGTCGAGTTGTCGTTGCACCGAACATCGCCGCTTGCAGGACGAGACGAGATAGTCGCATATTTGACGCAGCACTGGCAAATGAGAAGCCTGGAAGAATGAGGGGCACACGCCGAAGGATTGCTAGGCGGCGCTTAAGTTGACTTGCCGACCTATCCGTTGCTGGCTGCGTCCGGCGAGTGGATCAATCGAGCGAAGTGATTGCCGGCACTGTGTGGGCAGCGACTCTTAAGCCTTCGCCAGATCCCAACCATTAATGAAAAATCTCTTCATTGTGAAATTACCTTCCCATCCTTCGTGCAGGCGGGCCACAGGCCACAGCGGGAGTGGGCAAAGAAGATTCTGACCCGTTCGTGCCGCATGCCGGTTAGTGCCTGTCTACACTCTGTAGCTCCCAGCCGCTGTAGCTCGTACCTTTGTACTAGTACGTCGTAAAACCATCATCAGCTCACTGCCGAGCGTGTCCATCGAACTTTGGGATATCGGATCACACATGACATTGGGGAAGAGTTAGACAGGCGGCGGGGAATACTGCGCGTACAGCACGGAGGAAAACCAGAGGATAACCGTTGCCTCTCATTCCCTAGAGACGACTGGGAGTGAGACACTTCAAGACACGCCCCGGCCAAGATTGGCGACCCAGGCAAGACGGGTACCAACAGCCGCGCGCTCCGTCGAGATACGGTCTCTGTATCGGACACACACTCTCTCCAAACCTCTACTGGTGATTTCGTGCAGGTGTCAGTAGGCCTCGGCCTTCGGTCCAGTACCGATACCTCGTAGGTTCCCCATGGCCAACACGTCCACCACGAGACCTAATATTCAACTGGTCCGATTTCCAGGCCGCATCAAGTGGCGCGCGCTCCGTCGAGTCCACCTTCAGGTGTCCTCTCCCTGGCCGGTCTATCGTGAGAACTCAGAAACGTACTACTATTCTGAAGTGGAAGCGCTTTCCCAACCGCCTGCTCTCCCGTCCTCGTTCCAGACGCCCGGTAATGAAGTGGCTTTCTAGCCCTGCAAATGGACACGATTGATGAACAGGGTAGATGAGGTGGGGGTCGCCGGCCAAATTTCATAAGAAGCATGGCGGCTCCTGAACAGAGAAACCACAGAGCAACAGCCTTTGATTGCCAGTCGTGGCAGAGAGAATGAAGCATGCTCATGATACCCGCGCGCTCGATGAATCCGAGGCAGTAAAAATTGCAGTGGCAGTGCTCCAACCTGTTAGCTACTGGTTCTCGCAGCGCATCTCAATTTGATGTAGGAAGCCGAGTGACCGTGTTTTGGCCTCGGAAGAAGCCATCATGTAGTTCTTCATAAAGCGACTGATCCCTCTGTTCTGTCGTGAGACTTGAGCGCGAAAATCATGAAAGAAATTTGACTAACCCTTTTCTTATTAACAATTTTTTTCTTCTTTTCCTTGTCGTTTCGTCTTCTGTTGGTTCTCATTTCCGTTCTCAACGGCCAGGGTCTCCTTCTACATTCGAAATTCACGTTCCAGTCCGTCGGGCCCAAGCACGAGTGCCTGGTAGCTTGTACCTAGTAGCTTCTCAATTGAGCGTTAGTCGGGCAAAGTCACCAACAACCGCGTCAGTCACCGAAAGACGCCACCCGAGACATCTTACCATCCCTTCTATTCCGCGACTGAAAACAGCGTAAAATCGACTGCACTCTTCGTTCGGAACGAGCGGCCCACTGGCACCAACTATTCGTCATCGAACAAGATCGTGCCAAATCAAACAAGATCGTGTTCAAGGCCAACAAAGACCGTAAGAGCCGGCACATGCCCCGCAATGGTTATGCGTGGACGAATGAGCGTGTTCAGTTGCTAATAATATGTACCAGTCACGGTACTTGCGGTGTCCATTATCGCCTGTCGACACTGTCGTTTGCTGCTTTCTTTGTCGCCTCGCACCTGCCGCCAGTCACGTTTTTAGCTTTTCAGCGCTTCGAGAAGGCGAACGCCCCGGTTCCCACCTCCCGGCAACCGACCAATCAGAGGGCGCCAAGCTTCCCCTTTCCCATCTTTTTAGCGGGTATCTCTGCTCTTTCGGCCCCAATCCTCAGCTTTTGGCGTGGAGAGACGCCGAGTCACAGCAGACGACAGCGCAATCAACGGCGGAAACCCGTCAAATTTCCTCTCCGAGCGCCCAACTGGCCCAGATCTCTGGAAGTTGGCTGCCGTCAGACAGTTGTCCTCACGCACGAGCCAGCGAATCACCTGCAAGCATCTCGTTTGACACGATCGAGCAAGATAAAGGTCAAGAGCTGGAACTGCCGGTGTTTGCATGATAATCATCCGCCAGTCTCACCATCTTTGGACCTCGCTGCTTCGTCTGGGACGAGGTTTCTGGGATTTGGGCAAACGACGCACCGACCATCATTTTGCTACAAACTGTGAAGCTGGTGGTCAGAATCCAAGACTCTCACGGTATCCCTGCGCCTGCCTAACGGAAAAGGTGTCTAATCGAAAGCACCTGCAGCGTGGAAGAAGAAAGACGCGCAAAGGCTTGATTGATACTTGAAGGATACCCGAATTCTTGCTGCACTGCGCTGCGTCCTGCAAGTCCAATCTCTCGTCTTCACATTTCATCCCCGCGCAGCTCTCACAGCCGCCGGCCCTAAACGAATCGTTTTTTCGCTTGTTCCGTGCGAGAGCCCACCAACCAAAGAGCTTGCCGCCTCGCCAAAGACACCCCTCGCGCCCGGATTTCTGCACACCCCAATCCCAGACCTGGTCGTCACGTCGCTCTCCAGTCTCTGCAGGCAGTCCACTCTGGAGAGACACCTCCCCGGCCGCGCCACATTCTTCAGTTCAACACCCCCTCCCCTCCTCCATCCCCATCACCCCCCCCCAGACGTTCCAGTTGTCCACCGCGGACGCTCAAACTCCAGCGGGTTAAAGTAGCAAGGGCCACATTTTCCCTGCTTGCTGCTCCCTCTCCTCCCCATACATGATCGTATATCACGTACCTCTACTGCACACACCATCGTCTAATCCTTTCTTCTTCACCTCGCCTTCGCTTTTCTGTTCGCGCCGGGTGGATCCTAGTGTTGTTGACGCCGTCCTGTTCGCTGCTTTCCCCGCTGGACACTACCGACCTGCCCGCTCTTTTGGCTTCCGTCCTCATCACACAAACACACAAAAGTCACGCACTGTAAACGCCCTCTTCGGCCTTTGGACCTAATTCTAGTACACGCGACGACTCGCACTGGCTGCTCGTCGCTTCACTTTCCCGCACCCGCCAGGATTCCTGGAAACGGACCAGACCCGTCACCTCCAAACCTCGAGGCCATACTCGCGGCCACAGACAGCCGCCGTGCACCCTTGCCCGCACGCGTTAGCTTCGTCTCGCTGCCGCTTGGAGCTCCCGGCTCTACCTAATATTCCGCACCCTCGCGCCTACAACCTTTCCACTCCAACCCTCTTGGGAAATAATATATCTACATCCCTCCCGCCTAACTGCCGCCGCCAGTCTTCACCCTTTTTCTCCCCTTCTTCAAGGCGACTCTTCTCCGAGAAGTCACCTTGACCTCATCTCTCCTCTCTTGCCCCTCTCCACGTCATTAGCTTGACTGGATCTTCTCAAGACCAAGAGGACGAGGTTACGGACTTGCTCGACCACCCTAACTCACGATGGCTACTGCAACCGCTGCAAGCACGACGAGGCCGAAGCTGGCCGTGTCCACCCCGGTCACGGCTACCTTTCCATCTCATATCTCGGGGAGGTCTCCTCTCTCAGCCAAACCTCTCTCAGCGCTCTCGGCCGGGCCTGAGAGGACTCCTATCAGCCCTCCTGTGGCCTATACCGACTTCCTGCGCTTCATGAACCTCAACTCACCAGCCACGTGCAAGATCTCAGTATCTGGCGAGTCGACACCTGCTTCGATGCCTTCGACGGCTAGCAGCACCAGCGCGCCCTCTGAGTGCTCTTGCAAGGTCGAGTTCAAGCCCGAGATCAAATCCGAATTCAAGATGCCTATGACGGCGCCCCCCATCCCGCCAAGTCCTTTCGCCCAACTTCCCATGTCTGCCCCGGCCACTGGTGCCCAGGTGTTTCCCAGCCTCAAGCTTCCACCATCGCCGGCCATCTCCAACTACGACTCGCCAATAAGCGCATACTCGCCTTTCAGCGCCAGATCAACCACGACAAAGTTCGATTGGGAAGCAGCTCTCAAGGCCCGCAAGATGGATGTTAAGAAGCAGTCGGCCGCGAGGACAACAGTGCGACATATTCGTGAAGTTGTCACAAGAACCGTCACTTACACTCCAAGAATGGCACCAGCTCCCAAGGGCAAGAGGCGGAAGCTTGATTAGTGGAAGACCAAGCGAAGACATGACGATACATCCGACCGAATACTCGAGTCACCAATCCTTACTCTATCTACACTCCCCTTTCATTTGTCTATTCGACAATTTCGATTCGCCTCGACCGTCGAAATCCTTCGAATTCCGATCTATCCAGAAGCATGTTGATCTCCCAAAAAAAATCAGCAGCATGACATGACGATATCCTCTTCAGGAAACGACTTTCATTTTCACAGCGATGGCTGGGCGGCAGTATTTGAGAACGCCCGGTCGCATGAACACCGGCGTAATTTCGAGGGAAAAAGCTCAGAGGCTTTGAGGGGGTTTTCGATTGTGGGCTCAGCATGAGACGAAGTATTTTTGGTTATCCTGCTCGAAAGCTCGAAGCCGTCTTCTCTACATGTCAGGAAACGGGGTTACGGAGTTTTACGGCGTTCCTAAACGACGGGATGGAAATATTGATTTTTCAGGCGGACTTCTTTTTTGGTTCCCTTCATGTTGATCGTTTCATTCTGTCACGATACCAGGCGGTGGAAGAGAGTAAGACAGCCAAAGAGCTGGGGGGGCCTTTTGATCAAGGCGGGCTGGTGCGAGGAGGAATATGTCCCCGAATGAGGTCTAGATAGCCGCAGCAAGGTAGCGAAAGAAGAGAGAGAATTGTGCTTGCCTTGCCCAAACCTTGGCGTCTTCCCCAGCCTCTTGAGTTTTTGACGTGATATTTGTTTGTTTTCCAGAACGACAGCTCATCGGCCGCCGAATATGCGACCTCCCATTCTCGTGCCGTTTGTTTAGATGTACGAAGCGTCAGGCCAGCAATTGAGACCGACTCCACCACCCCACATGCTTGCCTGTTGCTGGCCGCCACTTTTGGCCTCGAGGAGGGCCGGGGGGCATAGGAGCCAGAGCAACGTAAGGCTAGCAAAGACAACTGTTGACATCTTCCAACCGTATCGTTCGCTGGATATTTTTAAAGGCTTGTTTCTGGTTTACATGTATGCAAGGAGTACAAACGCCACTCACCTTTTGCCGTAGGCTTTTGCGTTTCAAAAAGATGTTGAAAGTAAAAGGGAGTCTAAGCTTTTCTCAGAAACCACCCCGCCCGCCCGCCTTTGCCGTGACGGATCCGGGTTGAGAGTTTGGCGTTGGTGATGGAACTTGCAGCTTTTCCAAATATAACCCCGGTGCCTTGCAGAGCGACAGCCAGCAGCAGCAGCAGCAGCAGCAGGCACATTTCACATCGCACATCGCACATTGCACATCGCACATCGCAGGGCAGCAGCATTGTTAATCCGGGGGTGGTGGGAGGTTGGCGCGGGGGGTTTTTTTAAGCTCGGAGAGAGGAGAGCCATATTGATCTGCCCTCATTTCGATGGCTGGGATATTTTTATACCGTACTTGGGACGAAGAGAAGCAGCTACTGCTAGTACTACTTTTCGTAAACGAAGCGTGTCGCTAAACTACCTTCATGATCGGAAGTGGGACGACCCGCGGCAAGACTGAGCGTGCTGCGAATTGGAGTGGCCGCTTGAACGAACTGCATCCGAAGCGTGTGAAAGCTCGCAAAGTGCTGCCATTTCCAACCTCGATTAACTGTGGTCACTAGAGAGAGATGTGTAGATACCAGACATCTCTGCAGAGTGCTTCGATATTGAATGGTATCTGAATTTGGCAACACCGCTACCAAGGTATAATAGCATCAACTCCGGCAAGAAAGGGTCTGCGGCCAACACTTCCCGCTGCGGCCCCCGTTTCTTCCAACGGTACGCCTAGGGCTGTTTGCTGGGCAAAATAGATCTTGATCTGGAGTCTTTTTCGTACTGTCATAGTATGGGGTGAGAGACACCTTCGGTACTACTTCTATGTACCGCTACTACAGCATGAATTCCTTTTGTCGGCCTGATCCTTTCGTTTTTCTCAGTATTTCCAATGTTTCGGTCGAGCAGCGAGCTCGATATGATATGAGATTTGTGGCAAAATTGCAAGAGCCTTCATTTGACACCTTCAGCCAATGCTTTCATTCCCCGCCATGTCTAGACAAATAACGTCGGTACTTGTCTCGTCATACATACCTCTGTACATTCTCGTCCTTCTTTGACTGCCACGAGACGTCTACTTTTTTGGCTGCAGTCGAGATTCAATCCCTCATCTGACCTCTCTGCCCGTCCCTTTCATCCCCCAAATTCGCCATCCCCAGAGCCATAAACCATCGGGGGCACTTGACAAGCCCCCATGTCATGGCCCCCCGTCGTGAGTGGCACGGCGTTACCCGGGCCCCTTACTAGCGCGTCCCATCATGCTGGCTCACCCAACTTCCACAAAAATCACCACAAAAAAATCCCGACTCCTGGGACGCACCATCTCTCTTTTCGATCAGAAAAAGCAAGGGAGGATAAAAAGATGAGCAGAAGAGAGGGGCTCGAGAGCAGGGAGGGCGTCCCCACTGGATCAGAACCCCGGCGCTTAGCGACCGAAGCTAATGGCGAAAGGTACGAAGGTACGTACCCCACCCGGACCAATCAAACGACCCTGCCCCGGCCGTTTAGGTTGAAAGAAAAAAAATATGCGGGAGCGGCAAGCCTTTGGCCAATGGGGTGGGAACGGCGGGGGGTGTGTTGTCACGAGGGTGGGGTCGATGGGTTCGTTGGCGCTTAGAGAGATGCGTGTCTGGGCTGGTAGCCTGGCACTTGTTGCTGTGTGTGGCTTGTATCTCTTTTTTTTTTTTTTCCTCTATGGTTT
>Ga0247774_1000307_pt1 | contig 23780 bp, 22 predicted proteins | sample UWRJL001104B6_FD_179933 | JGI IMG/M metagenome (GOLD analysis project Ga0247774, IMG submission 179933) | Plant litter microbial communities from Arlington Agricultural Research Station in Wisconsin, United States - UWRJ-L001-104B-6 | ecosystem: Environmental > Terrestrial > Plant litter >... | reverse complement strand
TCCCCCCCCCCCACTGGCAAGCCACTGACTTAAGCTCGAGTCTTCACATTGAATTAAATACTTGAGCACGAAACTTACTTATCCACGCCTCTATGAGAAGGGAATCGTCATCTTACCATTAAACCATTATCTGTCGACTGCGGTAAGGCCGCCTGGATGTTAACACGAGTTATGCGAAGAGACGAATAGGCCCATCGCCAACGACGCCTTTCGAGCAGCAACTTGCAAGCTATTACAAGCTTTATCGACAAAGAAGGTTTCTCAGCCGGCACGCCAAAATGGATCGCCCGAACACGCCATCCAGGCCTCCCGACTACAGTCTCCCTTCGTATGAAGATGAACAGGACTCAACACCCACGGGCCAGGGGGCAGCCTCCATGCGCCTCTTGACCACCATGGAAGACCCTCTGGACAGCCGACAGTATGTATCTCCTGCAGTATCTGGGATTAGGATGATGATCTGCCCCTCGCCCTCATCCGCAGCACAGACGACAGCCACGGCAGTAGGAGCAGTGGGAACAGATGCAGCACCGAAAGTTCGGCTCATGCCCCCAATTCTCCTGCCCCTTCCTCTGACCCCTAAGAAGTCTATCGGCGTGACTACACTAGATCATGCGGGTTCGCCAAAGCAGGCCGCGGAAGCTTCTCCCCGCAGAGTCAAATTCAAGCTTCCGGAGAGGGAGTCACCTCTCGATCCCAGGGTACCTTCGGAGGCCAGAACATCGAGTCCTGCCTCCCAAGAGAAGAGTATTTCCAGAAAGCCGATCCAACAGTCCCCCACCGTGAGGCTTCAGAGGAAAAGGAAGCCCGGCAAAGTGGCCGATGCCCAAATCCTCGAGGGTTTGCCTCGCATTCCAAGTGGCCCGTCACGGAGGAAAAGCTTCCTCAAGAAAGAGCCAGGAACACGCCCTAAGTCTCCTCCTCCCCAACTATCCAATGGGCCAAGGGAACCAGCACCAGCATATATGGACAGTCATGGCTCACCAGAAGCTTCTTCTAGCATCCGACCATCCGGACGGCCGTATCAGCCATCTGTGATGTCGGCGCACTCACGACAGTCTTCGTCCATTATGGACCCACCGAGTATGCCTCCGCTGGATTCGACGTATGTTCCTTTCCAGGGCCGAGAGAGTGGCTCCAATGCACGGCCATGGTCTCCATCGCGCACGTCCACAGGCTATGGTCGGGCCTCGGTCGCATCAGCATACGAGCCAGCGGATCTCAACGGAAGTCCCAGGCCTGGTACACCATCCTCGAGATACGGGGGGAGCCCACGACGGCCGCTTCCACCCGAGCCGCTTTTCTCGGGGTCAAACCGTAACTCCAACACCTTCGGAGACGATGCGACTGTCTCGATCCCTCTCGATGACGATGACGTGTTTGGTCCTGAAGTAGATATTAGCGAGAGGCGACCGTATGCACGGGATTCGTACGGGGCTGTCTCGCAAGCCACGCTCGGCGACGACGCTGAGTATGTGGACAAGGTTGAGTACTATGGACCAGCACCCGAAGGCAAACAGGAGCGCCGGGGTGTAAGAGCACCACAGGTGTCCAAGAAGGAGGTGCAGCTCATCAACGGCGAGCTGGTTCTAGAGTGCAAGATCCCCACCATTCTCTACAGCTTCCTGCCGAGGCGTGATGAGATTGAGTTCACGCATATGCGATACACGGCCGTAACTTGCGATCCTGACGATTTCGTCGACAGGGGGTACAAGCTCAGGCAAAATATCGGCCGGACAGCACGCGAGACGGAGCTGTTCATCTGCATCACCATGTACAACGAGGACGAGTTTAACTTCACTCGCACCATGCACGCCGTCATGAAGAACATAACACACTTCTGTGGCCGGACAAAGTCTCGGACCTGGGGAGAGAACGGATGGCAAAAAATCGTGGTCTGCATCGTTTCCGACGGACGCGAGAAGATCCACCCAAGAACGTTGGATGCGATGGCGGCCATGGGCGTTTACCAGGACGGCATTGCAAAGAACTTCGTCAACCAGAAGGCCGTTCAGGCCCACGTTTACGAGTACACGACCCAAGTCTCGCTCGACGCCGACCTCAAGTTCAAGGGCGCTGAAAAGGGCATCGTCCCCTGCCAGATGATATTTTGTCTGAAGGAAAAGAACCAAAGGAAGCTAAACTCGCATCGGTGGTTCTTTAATGCCTTCGGAAAGGCTCTAAATCCCAACGTCTGCATCCTTCTCGACGTCGGGACTCGGCCCGGTGGCAACTCTCTGTACCACCTGTGGAAGGCATTCGACACCGACTCGAATGTGGCGGGTGCTTGCGGCGAGATCAAGGCCATGAAGGGCAAGTTCGGATCCAACCTGCTGAACCCTCTGGTGGCGTCTCAGAATTTCGAGTACAAGATGTCCAACATCCTCGACAAGCCGCTCGAGAGTGTATTCGGCTACATTACCGTGCTTCCGGGTGCCCTCAGCGCCTACCGATACCACGCGCTCCAAAACGACGAGACGGGACACGGTCCGCTGAGCCAGTACTTCAAGGGAGAAACACTGCACGGGCAGCACGCCGATGTTTTCACGGCAAACATGTACCTCGCCGAGGACAGGATTCTATGCTGGGAGCTGGTTGCCAAGAGGGGCGACAGATGGCTGTTGAAATACGTCAAGAGCTGTACAGGTGAAACCGACGTGCCAGGTGAGAAGCTCGTGGGCCCAAGGTCGAGTGGGCGAGGCTAACAGCATGCATAGACACGGTGCCCGAATTCATTTCACAGCGACGACGATGGCTCAACGGTGCCTTCTTTGCAGCCGTCTATTCGCTTGTCCACTTCCGGCAGATTTGGTCGACCGATCACAGCGTGGCACGCAAGGTGCTCCTTCACATCGAGTTTCTGTACCAACTTCTTCAGCTCGCCTTCACCTACTTCTCGCTCGCCAACTTCTACCTCACATTCTTCTTCGTCGCCGGTGGTCTTGCCGATGATCGGGTGGATCCCTTCGGCCATGGCATCGCCAGAATCATCTTCACCATCCTGCGATATACCTGCACGCTGCTCATCTCGACCCAATTCATCCTCTCGCTCGGCAACCGACCCCAAGGCGCCAAAAAGCTGTATCTTGCCAGCATGATCATTTACGGCATTATAATGGCCTACACCACCTTTGCCGTCATCTTCATTGTCGTTCGCCAACTCACCAGGGGTGACGAGACAGAGACGAACAAGCTGGAGTTCACCATCGGAAACAACGTCTTTACTAACCTTGTCGTCTCCCTGGCAAGCACAGTAGGCCTGTACTTCATCATGAGCTTTCTGTACCTCGACCCCTGGCACATGATCACCAGCTCGGTGCAGTACTTCTTGCTCCTGCCTAGTTACATCTGCACCCTGCAGGTATACGCATTCTGCAACACCCACGACGTCACGTGGGGAACCAAGGGGGACAACGTGGCCAGGACGGACCTGGGAAATGCCGTCGGCAAGGGCTCCACCGTCGAGCTCGAGATGCCGTCGGAACAGCTCGACATTGACAGCGGCTACGACGAAGCACTCCGAAACCTCCGCGACCGCGTCGAGGTCCCCCCGCCGGCCATATCAGATGCACAGATGCAAGAGGATTACTACAGGAGCGTGCGCACCTACATGGTGGTGTCGTGGATGATTGCCAATGCCATTCTAGCCATGGCTGCATCGGAAGTGTACGGCGGATCGTCAATCGGAGACAATTTCTATCTTCGTCTCATTCTCTGGAGCGTGGCGGCCCTGGCGCTGTTCCGTGCTCTTGGGAGCACTACCTTCGCCATCCTGAACGCTGTCAATACCATTGTGGAGGGGAGGGTTCGGATGAGTCTCAAGGTGCCCAAGTGGTGGAACGGGCTGGGGAGCAAGGTGTCGGAGACAATGAGTAGCATCGGGACAAGTGTGCGGAGCTGAAACAGGAGGAACGAAGTTGGCGGTTTCTGGCGCGGGATACGCTGATGAAAAAAATGGCTGATGGCTGATGTTTGAATACGGGACTGATGTGTGTGTGTGTGTGTGTGCGTGAATGACTTTGTAGCTTGGGTCTCGTTCTGGGTACGTGCTTGGTTTTAATACGGAAAGGCAGGTAATTTTGCAAGCTAGTAATGGACTTTATTACCCTTACTCCCTCGTCACTTCGTACATGCAATCTCCCCATTCATAACCCCAAACCACGCAGCCGGATCCTCGGCCCACTCCCGCCACGCCCGAACCCCTTCGTCAACTTCCTTGCCAGTCAAGAAACCCCCCTGGACGACGACCCTGCCCCGAAGCTCCCCGCCCTCGGCGAGTCGGTCCGCAACACTGGTACCCCACCACCTCACGTCCTCCTCCTTCGCAAAGCACCAGCTCCCAACCGAGCACCGGATGTTCTTGGGCTCGAACCCCGCCCGGATGGCCGCATCCTTCGTCCTGACCCCCATATCCGGATCAGCCCCCGTAAGTGCCATGCTGCCCACCATAGCCTTCTTCCAAACATCCATTCCCCTTTTGTCGGGGAACCAAGCCATGGAGTTGAGGATCATGTCCTTTGAGGCTAGCACCCCTCCCGTTTTCAGCACCCTTTTCATTTCCGTCACGGCAGCGAGGGCGTCCCTGGTGTGGATGACGACCTGGTGAGCATGCACGAGGTCGAATTCTCCCTCCCCAAACGGCAGCTTCTCCACCTCGCCGCGGACGAACCGCATGTTCGCAAGCCCCCTTTCCCGGGCGACGGTCCGGGCCGCGTCGAGGGCTGTTTCCGAAGGGTCGAGACACGTGACAGTGCCGTCGGGGGCAAGGGCCGCCAGATCGGCGGAGATGGTGCCCGGGCCGCAGCCAACGTCTAGGATGGAGAAGTGGGGTTGGACGAGCGGGATTACATAGGGGGTGAAAGCCGCGGCGGTGCGCCGGGCGTGGGCCGAGAGGACGGCGGGGGAGTGGCCGTGGATGTAGTTTTGGGGCTCTGCGGGCTGTGACATGCTGGCTGCTGGCTGCACTTGGCTTGGAGAATTATAGGCTTGAAGACGGAAGAATAGAGGGGAGGGGAGGGGACCAAATCTAAGATGCCGGAGTGTTTGTAGCGGCCGAGCCCAGAGAGGTGTGAGGCCCTTGACGATGTCGAAAAAAAAAGAGGGTCCGATATAGGAGCCGACGGAGCCCGTCGATCTCCGGGAGGCGCGGCATCACATGCAACTTAGGCTGCCATGGAGTCTCCGCGTTGGACGTATCAACTAAAAAGGGGAGCTGCCTTTATACAACTGAAATCACTATACACCAACTGAAGATTTACATGCTGTGCGGATGGATCCCGTCATCGCCGAGATGAATGCCAGCCCAATGAGATGTCCAAGGAAAGAATGCAGAAAGTAAACTTTTCAACAATAGCCATCGCGGCCCCCCCCGTGGTGTTTCTGATTTGGCCCTGCTCTCTCTTCGTATGGATGAACTTACTCCTCGTCGGACTCCTCTTCGGCAACCTGGTGGCCGTTAGTCTGGCGCCCAACGCTATGGGGCTGGAAAAAGAACTTACATCGTCATGGAAATCACGGCCCTCCCTCGTCGCGACAATGATGCCGGCCCGGATGCAGAAGTCGCCGAAACGCTCGCCATCTTCCCTCTCCAGTGCATACTTCTTCAGGAGGCCCTTCATGATGGTGAGAATCTCATCCTCCATGATGCTCGACCGGTACAGCTTGTTCAGCCTCTGGCCGTGGTACCCACCGCCAAGGTACATGTTATAGGCACCGAAGGCCTTGCCAACGAAGGCGACCTCGGCGAGCCACGGCCTGGCGCATCCGTTGGGACAGCCAGTCATGCGCATGACAATCGAGTCTTGCCGCAGGCCATTGTCCTCGAGGCATGCTTCAAGCTTCGAAATGAGCACGGGAAGATAGCGCTCACTCTCGGCCATGGCCAGTCCGCACGTCGGGAACGCCACGCAAGCAGACGAGCTGAGCCGCAGGCCCGAGAACTGCACGTTGTCGAGCTTGTACTTTCTCAGCAACCCCTTCATGGACTCCATGTCCTCGTCTGCCACGTTGCTGAGGATCAGGTGTTGGTTGGCTGTTAGGCGGAACTCGCCTTTGTGTATCTTGGCAATCTCGCGCAGGCCCGCCTTCATTTGGAAGTCGGAAGTGTCCTCGACGCGGCCGTTCTCGATGAAAAAGGTAAAGTGGTTCATGCCGAGCTCGTCTCGCTGCCAGCCAAACGTGTCGATGTTGCTCTCGAATTTGAAGGGGCGCTCTTTTTCAAACTTCTTGCCCCAAAGCTCTTCCACCTTGGAGCGGAACACGTCCAGTCCCATGTCGTCGATGGTGTACTTGAGGCGTGCGTGTTTTCGGTTTTCCCGGTCGCCAAAGTCTCTCTGGACAAGCATCACCTTTTCGCAGGCGATATGGACTTCGTCGGTGGAAACGTAGCCCAGGGATCGGCCCGTCTGCGGATACGTCTTCTTGTTGTTGTGCGTTGCCCCCATGCCGCCGCCGGCCAGCAGGTTGAACCCGGCTAGGTGCCCATCGTCCCCCTTGATGGCAATTAAGCCAATGTCGTGGGCGTATACGTCGGTGTCGTTATGTGGAGGTACGGCTATCGTGATCTTGAACTTCCGCGGGAGATACGTCGGACCGTAGAGCGGCTCAAAGTCTTGCACTGCGTCTCCAGCGATCTGCGTCTTCTGGTCGTTATCGTCGGTGAGCCAGATTTCATGGTACGCCGTCGTCGACGGCAGCAGATGATCGCTAATCTTCTGGGAGTAGGCATACACCTCCCTGTGATACTTGGATTGCGTCGGCAACGGACTGCACATCACATTTCGGTTGACGTCTCCGCAAGCGGCAATGGTTGTCATCAAGGCCCGGTTGATGGCCTGCATGGCCGGCTTCAGCTTTCCCTTGACGACGCCGTGGAACTGGAAAGTTTGCCTCGTCGTAAGCTTCATCGTCTCGTTGCCGAGAGTGGTAGCGATATCGTCCATTTGGATCCATTGCTTCGGGGACGCAACCCCACCCGGCAGCCTGCAACGAATCATGAACGAGTAAGCAGGCTCCAGGCCCTGCGCCTTCCGTTCATCTCTGACGTCCCGGTCATCTTGCATGTACGTGCCATGGAACTTGGTAAGCTGCTGGTCCGCTGCCGAGATGGCGCCCGTTGATGTATCATGGAGCCCCTCGACAATGGTTCCTCGCAAGTAGTTGGACGCCAGCTTGATGTCCTCGTTGGTAATCGGCGGCGGTTCTTCTGGAAGCCCCTCGATATTGTCAACGCCGAGAGCTTGCCAGATCTTGGGTTCCCATTCTTGGTAGCCCGTTTGGAAGCCATCGGGGTCTTGATCATCGCCGAGGCCAATATCAGCCAGTCTCTTGGCACCGCGTTCCGTCAAAACCCGGTCAAGGTCCTTTGCCGGCTTGTTGTAGTATATCTTATCCTCCTTTCGCGGCCAATAGTGGCTGTCGCCCAAGCCGAACACCGAGAAGCTGACCGTGGGGAGATCCAGCTCCTGATTGTCCTTGATGGCATCCCAGAAGGGTCGTCCGTTCTGAGGGAACTCGCCCTGGCCGGCTGTGGACGTGATGAAGACGATATTTTCCTCCGAGTGTAGGTCTTCGATAGGATAGTCTTCCATGGCCATGACGGTAGTCTTGAGCCCACGTGCCTTGCCGCGGTTTCCAAGCCTCTTGGCAACCGACGTCGCATTTCCGTTATCCGAAGCAAAGAGAATCGTCAGCGGAGCACCAAACAGGCCTTCGAGAAGCTGGTTGTAGGCATCCTTTGCTTTTCGCCTCTGCTGTGCCCGCACCTCGGTTCCCCAATCTTCCGAGAGACTTGCGCCGTATTTGGGCTCCTTCAGCATGAGCTGCGTCAGCTGGTTGTCTCGATCGAGGAACTGTTTCAGCTCCTTCTTGACACGCTCCGAGTCGAGAGAAAAGTTGACGCCGCCTTTTTGCTCGTTCGTTGGGTTCCACCGGTACAGAGGCCAGTATCCCAGGTCCACGGCTTTTTTCGTTTCTTGGAGTACCGTCAGGGGCGAGTCGCTTTCGCCGAAATAGGGGAGGTAAGCCAGGACCACCGAAGGTCCGTTGAACCTGTCAGCCTCGAGCATGGCTTGAAGGACCTGCGTGTAGGAGCTGTACACGGCAACGGACGCGACATAGACGTTTCCAAAGTTCATGGCGTAAAGCCCAATGTCCTTCTTTCGACGGTTATCATCGGCGGCAGTCCTTTCTGAATATGGTGTTGAATCAATAATGAGCATATTCACATTCTCCCCGGACGCAATAACGTGATGGACCCCCGAGTTGCCCAGATCGTACGACCAAGCATCTGACCCAACAAGCCAGAGCGACTCCTTGCGGAATAGGCTCTCCTTCTCCAGGAGGGACTTGGAAAGCTCCGACCCATCCGTTTTCAGCGTGGCAATGACGTCCTTGGCGATTTCGTCGTTCTTCGACGCATCCTCAGCATGAACACACCATTTCGCAAGACGGTCCTGGGATTCTTTGGTGGCAAACTTGTTGTCGCTGCTGCTGGCTGCATGCTTGATCTCGGAGATGAACTTTGCCCGGCTTTCTTTGCGGGCAACGAGGGAGCCGAATCCGAATTCGGGGCTGGTCGCCACAGTCTCGGAAATCCCGGCGTTCTTGGAAGATAATGCGTTCGCCACATATCTCCTGTCGCCAAAGAGCTGGTCGAGGATCTTCGTGTAGGCTGTCTCGAGCTTCGGTACTTCCAGTCCATAGCTATCTGTCGACTTAGCTACGGTTTCCTTCTTCCCAACCTCGAGGTTTTGGATAGGCTCCGCAGACGTCAGGTTTTGGATGACTCCTCGAAGGGCTTGCCGAACCGTATCGGCACCGATATGCCCCAGCTGATAGCCCACAACCGTCTCGATGCCGCCAATTCCAGTCTTCACCGTTGACAGGACATCTAGGAGGAGCGGTCCCCACTTCGTGGTCTTGCGATGTATCTGCTCAAGAACGGCCACCCTCTTGATCGACTTAGGAATCGCCTCAACGAGCTTGGCACCAAGCCACGGTCTGAAGAGCCGCGGAGTGAGGATTCCGACATTGGCAAATACCTCGTCCGGCTTCGCGTAGTCGACAGCCTCGGCGAACAGGCCAGTGTCGGCTCCGAAGACGAATATGCAGTTCTCGGCATTCGGCGGGCCGGTGTATTCGAAGGCACCGTACTCCCTACCAAGCACAATCTTCATCTGGGCCCAGATGCCTGTGATGTACTTGTATATCTCCTCCGAAGTCACTCTTTGCAGCTGCGTGTCTATGGTTGGACCTGTCGAGAGGCTTGTCTGTGGGGTGGATGGCTGGCTTGAGGAGTGTGCCGACGCCTTGGACGACACGGGCTTCGAGGCAATGCTTTCGCCATCAGCGCCGGTCCCGTTGGTAGGGGCCGATCCATCATCTGGCGGCGGTGCCATCCTGTCCGACGCAACAGCAACGTGACCGTCGTCGGCATAGACGGTCTGGCCAGGGGTGTTGCCGGACTGGAATCTTCTCACGGTGTCCATGTCTAGGAGCTCTCTAACCAAAGTAGGATCCTCGGGTGGAATGGGCGATTCATCTCGACAGTTTCCGGGGGCAAAGAAGTGAATGACACCTTTGCCTGACCTAAGTGCTAGGGCATGGGCCGTAATGGCCATATCCTGGGCCTCCTGGATGGTTTCCGATTGGAGAAAAGTCCATCCTGAATTCCGAATGGCCGTGATGGGCGAGTAGTCGGCATGACTTTCTGGCTCGAGTGCGATGTGGAGGACGACGGGGTAGTTGGCAAGGTTGTATAGATGGCTAATGGATGGTAGTAAAATGAAGGAGGCACTCGTGACGGATACGAGCTGGCCGGAACGAATTGGCGTGAAAACCGAGAGTAGTGGATCGGTATTGTGTCTGACTGAGATGATCTATCACCAGAATAAGTGCCCGAACGTAATTGGAATGTGGCGATCACGTTTCTTGAGCTTGATCCTTACTTCCGGAACGGAATTGGCAGTCTTTGCCACTACACTGCGGTCTCCCTTTGCCTGGAATCGTTTCAGGAACGACGAAAATGAGGAATCTGTTGCTTGCGATGGTTGGACGGAAACAACAATGTCACTCGAAATATAGGCAATTCGTGCCACTATCGTCAAGGTTTATATATCAGCCGTGTTCATCACTGACACAGCGACGGGCGAGAGCAGCTTACCTGCCTCTTCAGGAGTCTGAACCGTGCCCTGCGACATGCTGGCCGGAGTTGGTGAATCTGGCGATATCGGGGAATTGATGGCCTTGAGCAGGAAGGACATCTTGGAAGAAGAATAGGTAATGAAGAAAGAGGGCACGAGAAGCAAAAATAAATATAACCCGATATAAAAAACACCGAGAAAACCCAATTGAGCTGTCGGCAATTCGGAAAGCACAAGCTACGAGTGAGCATTCACCACTCGTTCGTTACTCCATTCTTTGCAGCAATGACGAGCTTCGAGACGAGCCTGTCATGAGAGCTGCCTGTCATGAGAGCTGCAGAAGTCAAATGCTTAACCCAATCGAGCCCGTGGATTGGCAATTGGTTTCGCGGCGAAGACGGCCTACAGTGTTACCTACGTTACCTGCTGACGAGAAATTTTCTGGCGATTCCCCGATTCAGTGCGGATAGAATTCCTCGATTGGGTAGCCTGCTGATTGCGTGATCGGCTAGTTTCGATGGACCCGGTAAAAAACTTAAGTCTTTGGTATTATTACCATTCGGGCGGACATTTGCGACTTTGCCGGTATCGAATTCTTCAATCGCCGTTCCCAGTTGCCATCACTTGCTGTTGAAGAGGCACTTTGCGGTATTTTGATCTTAGATTCAACACCATTGCAATTGTACAATCGACGACGGACTAACTTAAGCAAAAAAGTATAGTTATTATTATTGTGTCATTGCCGAGTTCCGACTGGGCGAGTTTGTCGGAGTTGACAGCTATAGCATTACAAAGTGTATGGTTAGTATGTCAGTGTTCATACAAGGAGTTTTTTACTCCCGCGCCATCCTACAAGACCAAAGCTCGAACAGTATGTTTCCAGGCTCGAATGTTGGATATATAGTAACAGACGAATACACGTCGAAGAAACTCCGATCGAAACTTAGCCGGAGTCATGCTCAAACGTTGACAATCCCAAATCGAATACGCCGATCAATGCGTGTTTGCTGCGAAGCTCGGTCTTTTAAACGTCGGCCGTTCCCGTCGACTGCGAAGTTTTGCGGAATCTCTCGTTCATCATGCGTGCCCATTCTTCCTGGTCCCTTCGATCGAGCCAATAGTCTCCGCCAATAGAGAGCATGCTCCGACCTAGCTTTCCTCGCCATCCTTCTCCGTCTCTGGACCCTGCTACAAATGGACCATCGACGCCTTTCACCCTCGGATTGTCCTGCTCCAGTTGTTGTTCGATATGCCGCTGGAGCACCTGCCGCGCGTAGGCGGCCACCACCAGACTCAGGTAGATCCGGACCAAGGTGAATGCAGCGATGAGGATCAAGCTCAGGGCTGTGTCCTGCGGAATAGCGCGCACAACGTGCCTGTGGCTGTTGGGCACGGCATCCCGCTCTCCCACGCCCATGTCTTGCTGCATGCTAGAGCCGCCCGCGATTTCGTCAGCTTCGGCCGCGGCGGTGCTGGCGAGATACCATTCCACTGCGAAGGCTGTCGTATAGGCGCAGTTGATGACCGAGTCGATTATGTATATCCATGCCAACGCCAAACATTCCAACGGGCTCTTTCGCCGAACGTGTGGAAGGATATAGATCAGAGCGATGAGGACGAGGATAGAGTAGAGGTAGGTCGACAGTTGTAGAACGGACAGCTCGAAGCCGGTCAGAATGGCAAGAAGTCCGTAGACGCCCGTGGCTTTGTTGAATGCGAGAACCAGGGTGATGATTTCTGTCCCCGTCTGAAGGCTTAGACCGAGGAAGGACTGTGACTAGCATCAGTATCAATATTTTACCCTGCATTCCGTTGTTGTCGCGTTCCCGCGAGCTTCGGCCGAGCCACGTGAATTGGCGCCTGTCGTGGTGGCTCCATTGTCGCGTCCTCCAATGGCTGGAACTGGAACTTGCCTACCTTTGGGCGTGGAAGCCGCAAGAACGAGAGAATCGCCATGGCGATACTCGTATTTCCTTGCAAATTGGGTCCTTGGGTGGCTTTCGGATCAAGAATCTGATGGCGAAGGTGTTTGGGAGACGTGCGAGTTTAGGGGGCGGGAGCACAGTGCCAGAGGTAACAGGCTGGCGGGCGTGATCTGATCGCAACCGCCAGCGATTGGCGCAAGCCGCAAATGGGAATTTGGGAAACCCGGCCCACCCTTGACAGCTCGCTGCTCGGCATTCTCGGAGCTCGACCGCGCCGACGGTGACTAAAAAAAAAAAGGGAGCGTCCTTGTGGTGGCCCCAGCAGTGCAAACTTGGGAACGCTTCCGAAGAACTACCTCTGCAGGAACGGGTTAATTACAGGCTGCCACGACAACATTCAGGAAGCAATTAGCACTCATACTGTCGCAACATAATTAGATGCATTTATGACCGAGGCTCTAGCGATCGTAGATGGGAACCATTTCCACTATTGTATACAAGCTAATGCTGAAATTCCACCCAACATGCTATGCTTCGACTAGATATCCTAGACCCAAGATGAGTCAAAAGCTGGCCAACTCCCTTCTTCTCCTCTCTCTGCACCTTCTTAACCTCCCGCCCTCAACATGCACATCCATCTTGGCTAGATGTGTTATTGTTCACTTTGACGTCAATCACTGTGCCATGCCGTTAGCAACTCCCATGACTACCAACTAACAGGGTCGGTGATGGAGGCCGCTCGTAGCCTCGATTTCCCCGTTGGGCTCTTACTTTGATTGGATGCCTGTGCGGCAACATCGGTTCCCTCCATGCCAGGAAGCGCCTGCGCTATCCGCTTGAAGAGCGTTTTGACATTGTGGCCTAGTTTCGCACTCGTCTCCATGAACATGAGGTTGTTCTTCTTGGCCTCCTCCTCACCTTGCTGGGTCGTTACTTCGCGCTTGTCGTTCAAATCAGTCTTGTTACCCACAAGGACAATGATAACGTCATTGCCTCGCTCGGCTCGCACATCGTCTATCCACTTCCTCGTGTTCTGGAACGACTTTGCGTCTGTACGCCCACGTTAGCATGCTCCCTCGGGAAGTAACGGGGGGCGACCAAGGTTAGGTGTCGCTCCATACTAGAAATGTCGTAGACTACTACCGCCACACTCGAATCGCGTATGTAGGATGGTATGAGACTCCTGAACCTTTCCTGCCCGGCTGTGTCCCAAAGCTGTAACCGCACAGTTCGGTCCTCGAGGTACATGGTCTAACGGGAAGTCAGTTTCACCGCAGGAAACCCATGCATGCCGGAGCCAACTTCGGAAACCTGCCTTGGAGAGAAAGTCGATTCCAATCGTTGCCTGGTACATGTTGTCGAAAGAGTCGTACATGAAGCGCGTGATCAGTGATGTCTTGCCGACTGCATCCGTCATGGTCAGCGACTATCTACTCCGCCGTGGTGCTGGTGCTCGCTCCCAGCTCTTCCATGTTTGTACTGCGACTTACCACTCTGTTCACCGAGGAAGACTAATCTGTGCATTCGCCAGTCAGATTAAACTCGTCCTATCTGCCATGTCCCAAGATAATAGCTGGTCTGCAACCTACTTGAACTTCTTCAACGGCGCATTGTACGACGATCCGCCTGCTTGCGACATGTTGGACGTCAAGGTGACGCTGGGTTGTTTGTGCAAACCGAGATGTTTCTATTTGCAGCGTCGAAAGGTGTGCGGTGCAGCCGTTGGAGGCGACAGGCGCGAATTCGGGATCCTTCGTTCTCGTCGTCTGGGCAGACGTCTGATTTATAATTTAGCTTAGCCTTCTGGGTAGAGCCTTCGTGCCTAGGGATTCGCAAACTTTCATACGGGACGATCTCGAAGCGTTGCTTACTGCGGTAACGATGGGTGTTTCGGTTGCAGAGTTGCAGAGTTGTAGAGGTTCAGCGTGGGTTCTTCTTGTGGAAATATTCTTGGCCCAATTGTCACCTGCCAAACCAAGTGCCTTTTTTAGGGGATTCTTGGCTCATAGCCGGGCCCTGGTACCGGCAGCCTTCAGCTCAGTCGCGACGGTACCATGACGCAGTGAGCAGGGCGATGACTAAGTGAGAAGGAACAAGACGGTGAAAGCCCTAACCCTAGGAAGTCTTGCAGAGAGCAACGGGATATTCCTTTGAATGACTTTTTTCGAACAATACAGCTCTGTATTCTTGTTCAAAGCTTCCCTCTCGGCACCCTCGACGAGAACGCAGCAATTCTCTTTGTTTGGTCGGCCTCATATTATCAAATCCCACAATACTAAAAATATACAGAGTCCGCCAGCGGCGTAAAAGGTGTACCTTGCAGTGCTTGGCTTCTCCAGAGCTTTCTTCAGCTGCTTGTTCCCTCCGCCAACATTATCAACCGTATTCAATGCATCGGCCACGAGTTGATCAACATGTGATTGCTGGACGTCTAGATGGCCGCTTATTTGAGCCTGCATCTCGGATATTTCCACCAGGGATTGTTCTGCGGTCCTGTGAGTAGGGTAAGTAACCGAGGCAAGTACGCTGTGGAGGCATGTTACAGACTTACTTAACCTGTTCCAACTGGTTCTGGTAGTGCGACATCATGTCCTGGTTCCCCTTCTCGAACATTTGGATTTGCTCGTCCGTCAGTTCCTCATTGTGTTCCGAAGACGGCTCTCTATTAGGGTGACTCTCATTGGGCTTGCCGCCAGTCAGCTTAGTCGCGGTTATGGGCACCGTCGCATTGGCAAGCACACTGCGACTCTTCTCCATCTCTCTTTTCAGCCGAGCCTCCATCATCACTTGCTGGGTCGAGGCACAAAGCTGAAGTTGCTTCCGCAGGAACCATATGACGCCTTCACGATGTTCCTCTATGCCCCTAGCTCTTTCTTCAGCAGCTTCGTGCTCCTCCGTCTTCCTCCCACCCGCTGCCCACGACCCGAGCGCGCCCAGGCCGCTGCCATACGTTTTCCGGATCATTCGTTCCTCGTCATCGCGTCGCTTCGCCTCTTTGTCCTGCAGGATGAGAATGCCCGAGTTGAGCTCGCGAAGCATCTTCTTGGCATCGTTGTCGATATTCTCCCGCTCCTTGTCCGTCAGGTGTCTCTGCTGTGGCTGACCCGCTCGGAAATGAGATTTGCGCGGTTGCGCCGTGGAGAGGTACGCTCGTCGAACATCTCGCAGCTCGTCGTGAAGCTTCGTTATGTGCGAGTTCTGTCGCTTGCTGTTAGCCACGTCAAAAAACGCATGCATATGGGTCACAACCCGAGGGGAGGGGGGGCTTCACTATTCGAAAGGCTTCTTTTAAAAAACTGTCGACCTGGCCGACGTTGAATCTCGCCTCAGCAGGTGGAGCTTCCCGCGCCTTCAGGAGCTCGTTAAATCTGGGGGTGAGATCATTCATATCGGGTGTTTGTTCAAAACATGTCCATCTACTATTCCTGCGAAAAGTCTATGCCCATAGGATCATAGCATCGGTTTCTTGGGTAGATTGGAGATTGGTCGGCTGCTGAGAATGCTTCCAAAGCTGTTTCTCAAGATTTTGACATTGGCCTGGCGTTTGGCCACTTGGTCGGTTTTGTCCGGATTTGGGGGTGGATTCGATGCACGGGCCACTCAGCTCCGCACACGGTGCCGAAGTTTGACCATAAGATTCGGCCGGCCGAGTGGATGATGTAAATGGCGGCACCGTTCGCTGCACCAAACATCTTTGTTAGCGAACGCTTCCATGGCCCAAGAAACCCAGCCAGCAAGCTAGGCCGCTTAGCTCCGGGCCGAGGTGGAGCAGACTTGGTTCCCCCGGCGTGAGTCAACTCGTGGTGGGTTGCGATCCACAGCTCCCTCCAATACCAAGTGCAGCTTGCTCTGTATGTGCAGCCTCTCCCAAGCCGGGTATCGGCAATCAACCAGGCGAGTATCTCAAGAACTGTGCGGAGTATTCGTACGAGTACCTAGTATTTAAATACCGCGTTGGGAATCTCGGCGAATGTTGTCAATTCCAGCCTGTCTATAGCACACTTGGCCGTCCGGAAACAGGATCACATGGCCGTGGGCTCAACTCTATATAAGCTCGTATGCACTCCTCCTCGAATAGAATCGCGAGAGATCCATAACCACCAGGCCTAAACTGGTGTCCTGTGTTCTACCGACCCGGCGCTGTCGACGAAATGGAGTCTGCCAAGGACCACCATTCGACTGGAGACGCAGCAGAGGGCCCCGAAAAGTGTCGAGTACATGCCATCTCTGACGTCTGTGACATCCACCACCAGCCGCAACATGATGAGCCGTCATATAGTGCCTTTTCTTCTTCGGCCAAGATCGCCATCACGGCCGCGTCGGCCCTGTCCTGCCTCGCTTCTCCCTTGACAGCCTGCATCTATTTTCCCGCCCTCGGCGCTATTGCCTCGGCTCTTGACGTTTCCATCGCCCTCATCAACCTGACTATTACGTCGTTTATGATCTTCCAGGCAGTGGCCCCAACTCTGATAGGCGACTTCGGGGACAGCGCGGGAAGAAGACCCGCCTTCGCCCTCGCATTCGCCGTTTACCTTGTGGCCAACATTGGCCTCGGCCTGCAACGAAACTATGTGGCTCTGTTGCTGCTCCGTTGTGTCCAGAGTTTGGGGAGCAGCGGAACCGTTGCATTAAGCATAGCTACAGTGGCAGATATTGCCAGCAGCGCAGAACGGGGAAGGTATATGGGCATCGTTAGCAGCGGAGCCACCATTGGGCCCGCCATTGGCCCATTTCTGGGTGGCCTCCTTGCCGAATATCTCGGCTGGCCGTCAATATTTTGGTTCTGCGCCATCCTGGCCGTAGTCGTCTTGATTCCCCTCTTCGCCATTATTCCCGAGACGTGTCGGAACGTGGTAGGGAATGGCTCATACCCACCCCAGCCTTGGAACCGGCCATTTGCTCCATTGCTGCAGCCCACCCTTGATACGGACCAGCCGCCGCCTACGGGTTTGCGGCAGTTGCGCTTCCCGAATCCATTGAAGACGCTGAAGGTCCTTTTCGACAAGGAGATGGCAATCCTTCTGTTTTATGCCTCCATACTGTACGTTGGCTTCGTCGATGTTGCCGCGACATTGGGGACTCAGCTTGGGCCCATTTATGACCTCAACGACTTCCAGGTGGGACTTTGCTATCTTCCCTACGGGGTTGGTTGTTTTGTCACGGCCTTTTCTCAAGGCTTTGTGTTGGACTGGAACTACCGGCGGATAGCGAGGAAAATGGGCCTTGTAGTGGACCGAAAAAAGGCGTCTGACCTGACTAACTTTCCTATCGAGACGGCGAGACTACAGCTGGTATATCCCCTGCTTGTCTTTGGTCTGGTCGCCATGGCCGGATATGGGTGGACACTTCAGAGCAAAACGCACATTGCCATTCCTCTGGTCCTTCTCTTCTTGATAGGCGGCTGCGTGTCGGGGGCATTCTTCATCCTAAATATTTTGGTTGTGGATTTACATCCCGAGGCCCCCGCAACGGCAACGGCGGCGAACAACCTTGTAAGATGCTTGATGGGGGCAGCTGGAACCGCCATCGTTGAGAGCATGATCCAGGGCATGGGGAAAGGGTGGTGCTTTACCTTCCTAGCCGCCCTGTGTGCCGTCCTCGCACCGTCCATGATGGTTCTAGAGAGGTTCGGACCCGCCTGGAGAAGAGCAAAGATAGATGCTTGTCAAGAATTCGAGAGCAATAGCTGAACCGGGCATGATGGGAAAACGCACGGCGGGGATGACGAGTTGGTTTGCATACACGACTGGCATCTGCCAGCTGCAGAGTAGTATTACGGGTATCGTCGCAATTCGATTAGTGATACAACCTGGACCCCGTGGTGACTACAACGCAGCAACTGCATAGTCAAGCGGCTCCCTCGCTGATTCCCACATTAACCAATCCGACCGTGTCGTCCTGAGAGTCGTCAGCGGTGAGCATGGCTTGGTGTGCGAGATGGATTGGGGTGGAAAACACATACGGTAGCAGTCCCATCGAGTTTACCTTCCAAATACCAAGTGCCAATGCCAGCAGCTGCATCAACACGTACACAAACTTGACCTGCAATATTTCCACCTTGAGCGATTCACCCTGGAACCTCTCAAAGGCCTGGCTGGTCGACATGATGCCCATGATTGGATTCTTGAAAGCCATCCATACCATCATGATGCTGAATATCTGGAGGGAATTTCCGGACATGTACATCATGATGGCGGTCATGGGCAGTCCTTTGACAGGGGCCAGCGCCACTTCCCAAGCCTTCTTGAGCTTGAGCTTATCCATCTCCTCGGGCGTCTTGGCTTGGCGCTGCACGACTTTCGCGTCTTTTGATGCATGTTGCTTCTGCTTTCGTTGGACAGCGTTAGAGCCGGAACGACCAGGAACGGGGTGGGGGGACACTTTCTTACCTTGGAGCTTGACGTTTGCAATGGGTAGCCCGGCGGGTCGACAATTCCAGCATGCTTCGATTTCGGCTGCGGGGGAGACTGTAGCTCTAATGCCCACTTCGGGAGATTTTCCTTTTCTTGCGCCATGGTGCAGACAATAATCGAAAGCTGTTGGAATCTGTGTGGACTTTACCTGGAGAAGAGGCAAGCTATTGGAGAGAGTGGAAGAAAGCTCGTTCAGCCGTGGTAGTCAAGAGGCGCCCAGTCAAAACGCCGGCTGACTCAGCATCCGTGGTCAAAGCCCCTAACCCTATTTTGAACTCAAAAAGGGATACGATCCCGTCAACGTGAACCCTGCTTCGGCCCACTCTTTTTGGGCGAGTGATTTGGTGGTAAGCAACCAACCAAGCCATCCGGTGATTCCGAGCACGTCACAGTATGGAGCGCCCGCCAAGCTGACACGTCGCTACGAATTGTCTATTACTTTGTTGTCGGGTCCCAGATCTTCCGCCCTCCAAGTTGCCATCATCCTAGCTCGGTCGAGCGGCCGCGATCAAGTAGCGGTCTGGTGGCCTGCATGCATGCGTCACTGAGGGCGTGATATGTAACAGTCGCGGTAGTATGCTCGAACACGACTCCGCCGTTATGACTGATTTGAGGTGAGTAGCATCTATTACTTTCTTTTATTTAGCAGACTAGATGTATTCCACTATTCCGAGCAATTAATCAATCACAACAGCCACCAGCCCAAGTCTAAGCCTGCCTCTCTAGTATCGATGCAGCAATGTTCTAAGCCAAATCCGGCCCTCCTCATTAAATGTGACAGTCGACCCTTGAAAACACCGTGCAATGCAAAAAGTGACTCTATGTACAGACGTGAACTGCTCATGCGGCACCACCACCCATAACCTTCTCGCGGTTGAGGCGTTGCCACCTGCTTCCAAAGCTTGAAACGAAGGCAATGCCTGCACCGGCAATAGCCAGGGCAAAAGTAACTTTGAGACCAGTCATGTACGCCTCGATAACCAGAGGAACAATGTCCTCGGGGAAGGCAGAGCGGATTTCAGTGGCACCGGTAAGAACCACCTTGGCAGGGTCAATCTGAGGGGCCAGCTCGTGGACCTTCCCAACAAGCTTAGAGAGGAAGGCGGACTGGGCAGCAGACACATAGAAGGCGCCACCAACGGTCTGGAAGAACATGAGGATGGCGGTAGCCGAGGCGAGATCGGACGGGTCGACGGTGCCCTGGACGGCAATCATGGGCGTTTGGAAGGAGAAGCCCCAGCCAAGGCCGGCGAGGACCTGGTAGCCAATCCACTTTCCACTGCCCGTCCCAACGTCGAGCGTGTAGATAAGACCAGCAGCAATTGTGGAGACGGCGGCGCCACCAACGAGGACTGGCGTGTAGATGCCCGTGGCAGCGATGAACCCACCCGATGCAATGGTGGCGATGGTAACGGCGATGATCAGGGGCAGGTTCCTGACACCAGATTGCGTGGGGCTCGTGCCGTCGACCGATTGGAAGTAGATGGGTAGGTAGTAGACAAGGACGAAGTAGCCACCGGCGTAGAAGAAGGCATAGAAGGACGAGATGTACATAGTGCGGTCCTTGATGAGACGGGGGGCAATCATTGCACGCTCGCCCATGTACCACTCCCAGAAGACAAAGGCAACGAGGATAGTGCCGAACCCGACGAAGAGACCGATGACGATGGATGAGTCCCAAGGGTGCTGCTGCCCGCCATACTGAAGAGCGAGGATATAAGAGATGACAGAGCCCATGATCAAGCTGGCGCCGATAAGGTCCATCTGCAGGAACTTCTCCTTAAGCGTCGCCTTGGCCGGGACAGCCTGCGGCGGGGTGGTGAAGTAGAAGAGTAGAATGGCAGCCGAGACACCACCGATGGGAAGGTTGATGTAGAAGCACCATCTCCAGCTCACATGGTCGGTGAAGGCGCCACCAAGGAGCGGCCCGATGACAGAGGCGATGCCGTACGAGGCTCCGACGATACCGGTGAACATAGGGCGCTTGTTGGGAGGCGCCGAGAAACCGATGATGGTATAAGCACCCGAGGCGATTCCTGCGGCTCCTATGCCCGCAATGGCACGGCCGACGATGAGAGCCTCGGCATTCGGGGCGACACCGCAAATCAGGGAACCAAGCTCGAAGACGAAGATAGAGAGGAGGAAAACCGTCTTCAGCGGGAAGTACTTGAATGCCTTGCCCCCTGTGTATTGGGTTAGCCACACGTTTCCACGACTGGTTTGAAATTCTCGGTATGAACTTACACGTCGACTGAAATGCCGCAACACACATGAAGAAGGCGGCGCCATACCAGGACACCTTGTCGAGGCCATGGAATTCATCGGTGATCTTGGGAATCGCCGTGGCTACAATGGTCTGTGCACCTGGTTAGAAGATGGACCGCAGACTAGACCGTCCAGATTGAGACTCTCAACTTACCATATCAAGGGCAACAAGGAAGATGCTGAGCACAAGTGCTACGACGATAAAGGTCATGCGAATACCCTCAGGATAGTCGGCCGCCGGCGCCAGCGAACCCTCGCCATCACTCGCAGTCGCCTCAACGTCAGTAGCTTCATTGTCTGTGTCGAGAGGAAGCTTCTTTGAGAGTGTCTCCTCATCAGCGATAGTCGAAGCCGCAGTGGACGTTGCCACGTCGTCGTCGCGGGGAGGCACGAGGCCGGTCTCTGCTACTGTCATGTTGGGTAGACGTCTATGTATGCAAATGGACAGATGCAGGATAGTTGTAAATGGAAAAGTCCGGGGAAGGAAGGGAGCTAGAATCGGTTCAAAAGGATATCCGGGGTCAGGGTCCGGGGTCTGTGCCACCAGTTCTGCAGCCAGTCGTCGGTGATCTAGAAGCTTGAGCTGATTGTTGAAGGTAAGACAGGAAGGAAGCAGGGGGAAGCCAAGTCTTTAAATATCACAGCCTCTCCCGACCATTTTCGGCTTCTCAGCCTTATTGACCCATACCATGCTCACGGCCCACCGCTACTCCAGGCTACAGCTTGAGTACCGGAGTGCCAAGCCGTTATGTCCTTTACACCCACCTCTCCCACACACCAAACTTTTCTCCAGCGACTTCCGCCCTTTGACGGTTGTCAAGCAATGTCCCCGAAGTCTCCGACATTCTCGCCGCAGAGCATGTCAGCCGCTAGCATGCATGCAACACTACTCACGCCTGACGCCTGGTTTTACCGTGTGTTTTGGGATCCTTGGCGTGAGGACGTGAACGGGAGGGTTGGTAATCTTTTTCTTAAGACCGAATCCCGTTCGGACGGACCTTTCTGGATCTCCAATACCAATTGACTCACGGACGGGTGACCGATTAACATGCATACAAATTTCTTTCAGTGGGCACTCTGTACGGAATAGCCTATCAAGGCGACGTAACTGCCGCCTGTGGATCCGAGGACAGGGCAAGGCGTTTTACTAATGCGGCCGACCTGCTCCTTTACGTAGTTTGGTCGTGCCCTGGAATTTCGGAACCCAGAAAATTTGCTCAAAGGAGGATTGAAGGTACTTGGGGTACGTACCTACGTGCCTGCGTGCCTGCGTACCTACCTCTGGAAACGTACGCAATTCTGATTCATTATGATTCAACCGCTGCAGCAACCGGGCCCTTGTCCGCTAAAGCCGCGTCTTCTAGCGTCGAGAGTGCTTGAGTCCGCTGCCCAGTGGAAACAAAGACACCCAGACTCTCACGGAGTTAGAGGGTTGAGGGGCTAAAAGACCCAACGAGGACCTCTAGCCACGCCAGTTGGAACTCCTTAGTTCTGACTCATCGGCGAAACTCGCATTGTTTATTCACCCGGCACCCGTGCATGTTGATACCGATGAGAGGAGTTCAAACGGGTAAGAACTTCGTTCGACGCCTTCTCGGAGGACATGACGAAAACAACAGCGCTAAGAATAGTGTTATGCCAAAGCGTTAGGGTAAGTTAAGGCGTGGGTGGGGGCACACAAGGCCAGTACAATTTCGGAGCCGAGCCCACGCTGCTCGGCGGAACGTTTGGGGCTTCTTCTGACATCTGAACTTGTCAAGAAAGCTCAACGGAAGCCACAAACGCCATTGGAAAAAGATCAATTGCAAACACGACGCGGTAGACACAAAGCGTTGAGTCGTATTTCGAAGTCAAACACTTCAACGCCAATATGCAATGTCCGCCCACATACTTGTGATCCGTTAACTATTCGTAAATAACACTCTCGTTTATGCCCCCCACCGCTTGGCGGCGGAAGAAATTGCAACCGTGCTCCCAGCCAGGGACGAAATACAGAAGCGGTACCAGCACTGGTAGTACGTAGGAGTTTGTACAAAGGTTCCTGACCGGGATCGCCGGAGCTTGTGAAAAGATCTGCCAGCCATTAGGTAACCAAGCCATGGTGCTAAGCAGGCAAGGTGTCAGCATTGCTCTACTTGGAACGAATTTTCAATTCATAAAACCCCCAAAATCCAGTAAAGGCATACATTGTCGCTTGTGCCAGATCATCACGTTTACGAGATACCGGACTCTTGAGGTTCGTCCGTTCAATCACAAAACATATGGCCAGGGTAGCCAATATTGATCTGCTTGGGCGGGCATTCGCTGTTAACTCCGTACCCGCCGATGAATCCGAGCGCTCGGGCGCGGCATGCTCAACTAGTCCGCAGCGCTCGGAATTATCCGTGGACCCTTGCCAAGCGCGTCATAATTGGACCGCCATTGGTTGAAACGGCGGAATATCTCCGACTCTTCGTCCGTAACGGACTTTCACTTCGTCAACTGGTTATCGCTTGATTATCAACCACTGATTGTCCCGATCGAAAGCCAGCGCGAGATTACTTGGGTTGGGGGCATCTGCTTCTGAACCGTCAATCATCTGGGACTATTGGTGTTGAGAATAAGTAAGTGTGATGGTTGGCCATCGTTCGAATCTTCGCACCTTCGACGATTGTCTTTTGCTGCGAGCGTGTTGGGACAGTATCGAGCAGAGACGCGTCGAGTCTTCGCGTCTCCCAAAATATGGCTCTTTGTGCATCGTGAACATTGCATCACACATTCCGGGATCTTCCGTTGCACTGCATTGATCCATGCCAGAATCCAATAGCGTTGGCAACGACGCTTGGAAAACCCGCAGGATCACGATTGCTTTTTTTTCAAGTTGTTTCAGAACTCTGAATACCAATAGCATCAACCCGTCATGCAGACTATGCAGAGAGGTTAGGGTCGGGCACTTTCAAATAAATCGCGGCGAGACCATTTGCGCACGTGCCACATTCGCTTCTTCGCGCTCCCGCCCACCTCCGATCTTCCGAAGGGTACCGGTCGCCAAGCCC
>Ga0247774_1000306_pt1 | contig 23796 bp, 24 predicted proteins | sample UWRJL001104B6_FD_179933 | JGI IMG/M metagenome (GOLD analysis project Ga0247774, IMG submission 179933) | Plant litter microbial communities from Arlington Agricultural Research Station in Wisconsin, United States - UWRJ-L001-104B-6 | ecosystem: Environmental > Terrestrial > Plant litter >... | reverse complement strand
AACCGGCCGGAGTTGCATTCTGCGGGTATGCTGTCATGTGTGCAAAGCTGTTTCAACTCGCACAACCCGTATTCCCTCTCGTACGGTAGCGAGGTCACCTGTATGTGATTTTAACTACTGAATCCGCGAGGAGAATAAACTTCTCTCACGAAAGCGGCCAGATGCGTAAGAAGCCTTGGTGTCCAGGAATGCTGCCGCACATGCATGCCTACAGCCCTCATTTGTTGGATCTGCCTGGGCAACAGCACCAGCCGACTGGGTGTGGCAGTGCTTGATCTCGCACCCATCATATCAGCAATTGGGCCACGCAGCAAAGAAGCAAATTACGCTTGCTTAACTCGCTAAGCGGGGCAATTAAGGGAAAAAAAAATACCACTCTCCCTGTTGCCCGCAACCGGGACTGTGTATGGTACCTTCGTGTTGTCACCTTACCAGTTCGCTCTCATGCACTAGGCAGCGACTTCCAAACACAATGGGTTTTTCCCCTTTCTTGTGTATGGGTGTGACGCGGTTCAATTTCGTATACTGTTCGTATTGCATTGTATCTGTCGTGACTTTGTATGTAACTTTCTTTTGCAGAGAGCCCGGTCTATCTCGTAGTGCCCGAAAAGGAAACGAACATCGAAGTTCTCAACCATCTATACCCATGCGCCGTGATGCCAACGCTTCACTCGTAGCCCGACTAGTAGAACAGAAACCGGAAGCCATCATCGCCCAGCCCATCATCCCATGTGACCTGCATCGTACACGCGCCTGAACTCGCCCCGTTACCTCGCCCAGCCATGCGGGTGAGCCATCTCTGGCGTTGGGCCCCTATTCCGCATGGTCGTGACTGGACCGAGCAACCCAGACCCTGCGTTTGATGGAATTGCCATGGGAGGCAGCACCCCAGCGCCCGCCATCATATGATGGCCCATGGGGGGTACGCTCATCGGCCGGCCGCCATCATAGCCATCGCCTCGCAGGTCCAATGTGCCAATATCAAACCTCTTGGAGCAACCGTCTTCCATGTGCCTGTGGAATAATGGTCAGCACGACTATTCTAGGTGTCAGTGAGTGGGGGGTTTGCAACGAACCTTCGAAGAGTGTCTTTCCTGGCAAACAGGCGGCTGCAATAGTCGCACTTGTGATTCCTCTCCTTCATGTGGACGCTCTGGTGGTGCCTCTGAAGGTCCGTCTTGCGCACAAACTTCTTGTTGCAGTCGTTGACAGAGCAGGGGAAGGGATATTCTCGCTTCTCGTCGTGCGTCTCCATGTGTGCCTTGAAGTTGTAGCTACGGCTAAAGAGCTTGCCGCAGCCCTTGACTTCGCATTGAAAGTTGGCTTCCTCCTTTGTCGTGAGCCTCCGCGGAGCCCTTCGCGGCCGATTTACCCGCATCCTCCGGTCCGCCATGAACGCCGATGCCGCATTCGTTGCCTCGTGGTAGTAAGTTTGCGGTGCGTCGTACTCGTGGGGCCGGGGCCATGACTGTGCCTGGACATCACCTAAAAAGGTGGAAGGCGTCGCGGGGTAGGGGCCTGGCTCCGAAACATACGGGGCGTGTATCGACCGAGGAGAAGGGTAGTGTGAGACCTCCACTGGGCTGTAGTCTGCTCCGGCTCCCTCTACCTTCAACCTAGGCGCGAGGGTGGCCCGGGCTGGGGCTGATGTGGGAGGGTTGAAGTTGAAGGGGCTTCGCGACGCCGGAGCCGGCGACCGTGATGCCAGCTCGGCGCCCGAAGCCGTGGGCGAGCCGACAGCCCCTGGGTGCGAAGGCGGAGGTGGATACACATCTTGGCTGTACGGGCCAGGCAACGGGGAATCGTAGCTAGCAAACGGGTCATATTCAGCCGACAGGACGTTTGGCATCGTCGATGAGGTTACCGCCATGATGGTGGGCGAGTTCCATTCAGCTTGTGTCATAGCTTCCAGCGGCGGGAGAGATGTTTCCGAGTCGAGGTGTTGAGCCATGGAGCACGACGACTCGGCACCGTACACCGACGAAATCTTGTATTGCTGGTCCAGCAGACCTGGCGAGGGATAGTCAAGGTCGCTCTCGGAAGCACAGTACGTGTTTGGGGGAGAAACCGGCGATCTGGTTAGCGATGGAGGCGTGAGGTCCATGACGAGATCGAGAGTTGGCCTGAGCTGTCACTAGTTGATGTGGGGGGACTCGAATGAGGTCTCAACCGCGGGCGAGGCGCGGGTACTCCAGACTGGTTATATAAATGCCGGGGGTGGAGTAGGGCTGCAGTGGTGCAACTGCTTCTTTGCGTGAAGGATTCCAAATTCCCAGGCTTGGCTTGGATCCAACGTGTCCAGGTGAGCTCGAGGAACAGATCAGGGTTTGTGTGTGTGCGCGCGTGTGTATTGTCGTATTGTCTTGCAATTTGCAATTTGCAATTGTGCAGGAAGGGGAGGAGGGAAGTCTGAGGTAGGCGAGATAGATATACAAATACTCCAAAGGCGGCAGATGTGGATCGTAGGGTGTTGGTAGATCAGATCGATGTGAGGTGGGGAGGGGATAGGGCAGTGATATACAGACAAGAGAAGCTCCAGGAAGCTTGTCATCGATCTGCAGCAGGGTATCGAGTTTATGGAGAGTGATGTTTGGTTCCTGGACTGGGCTGTGGCAATCAGCCAGTTATGCACTCGCGTTTACCATGCAACCCACGATGGATGTCTTGAACCAAGAAGGGGGCATTCATCAGATGGCCGCCGCGTGCCTGACGTGTCTAGGCGGCACCGAGTCTCGTGGGGAATTACAAGCAACAACGAGCACAACCAGCCTCGCACCGGAACAATGCGTCTCGAGATGTTGCTAGATTCGCTTCCGTGCTCAGCCAACATCCAGATGGAGTCATGGAGATGGCCGAGATGGGGAAAGAGCTTGACGGTGGCACAGGACTCCTGTTTCCTGCTCCTGTTGCAAATGCTCTTCTTGCCGTGCCCTGCCAACCCGAGACGGAGAGAGAACAAGAGCTTTTGGAGGCGAGTATTAAACAAAAACCCGTTCCAGCCTGCCCGAGCCAGGTTAATTTAAGAGATTCCAAAAAAATAGTAACAAGGCAGAATTAGACGGTGTGCCTGGTGTGGTGGTGCCATCTGGTGGGACTGAACATTACCCCAAACGGGAGACGGTGGATGATCGGAGGAGGGTCAGGGCTTCGACGAGCTTCGAGGACTCGTCTTCCACCTGGTACATAATACTCTCTGTCGAGGCAGAATCAAACGCTATTTGCACTACTTAATTGTCAGAAAATCAAAGTAGGAGACCACGCGAGACTTGGTGTTCCCGGCAAGGGGTCCTTTGCAGAATAGTGCTCGGCTTTGGGCCATCGAAACAAGAGATGGGGAAGCCAGTCAACCGCTGCAGCATCGAGGTAGGCGGTACGCGGTAGGCAAGCAGGCAAGTAGTGTTGCAGGGTTGCCTGGTGTCAACTATTATGATAGGACGCAGCGTGCTAAGTGCCAACGATCCGTACCCGTACTTCACCCTCCCTCAGCTTGTCAAATCTCAAATTCTCCAAGTCGAACGGAGTACCAGGGTGGCAATGGGACCGAATAGAGTAGCAGCAGCCCGCAGCCCGTGCTCCGAAGGATTCGGATCTTGAGCAGGGGGCGGCAGGGGCCTTGGCTGTGAGCAAGAGGAATCGAGGATCAGATTATGGCTGAGCTAGGAAAAGGAACGAACCACATCAAACCATCAAAACCTCCGAATGGCGGGTGGCTCGGGACATCATCTATCAAAACGGTCGCGGGAAAAGTACCTCTCCGAGTATATGCCAGCTTTGCTTGCCGACCTGCAAAGTATGCAAAATGGCGGAGTGCCATCGAGACGGGCTGAAATTGTTAAGGACTTATTAAGGTAACACAGACTCACAGGTGACACAGGAGACACCTGGGACGCTTAGGAAACTGGCAATACGACAGTACCTTCGTGGGTGCCTAAAATATGTCATGTCGGGTGAAGCAACCGCGACCGGCCAATCCCTCTCAACTAACCACTTTGAAGTTGTGCTGCTTGGTGCACGGTCGTGTGGTCTCTGTGGTTGTCTGGCGACTCTGGCCGCCCGCCCGCCCGCTCATCCCAGTTCCAACGGCCAGCCACCTGCCAAGTCCTCCCTTACAAAGTCGGAGTACAGCAAATCAGATGCGATGCATGGCGGGAAAAGCCACGGACGGGGTCGGCGTATTGTGGCCACTAGGATCAAGATCTCGCAGAAGGAACGAGTACAGAGGTACCTCTATCCTAGTCTGGGTACTTAGGGAGCCCTTTCGGCCTGGCGTTTGTGTCCTGCAATCCGCCAAGGCAGCTGGTACCGCGGTGGGGCCAGCAGGTATCTTGCCAGTGCTTGGAAGGCCGCATGGAGACACAACTGAGGCCGATCCCCCTCTAAAAATCATGCACAAGCGCCTGCCGCTGGACGGATAGAATCTAGATAGATTGATGATTTGGCATCTATTTGCTCTCCATGCCCGAACTAGAGTAGTCCTGTCCTGTACCTCACTCCTGTAGGTGATTTGGAAGCGGTCAAGCTCGGCGGGCTGCTCGTTTCGGCGTTAACGCACTACCGCGGGTCCAGTAATTTCAATTGTTCCCTAGCAGCCGGGCTAGACTGCCGTGATCAGCACGGCATCGTTATTCAAATCCCCTATTCAAATCTTTTGCCGGGGGGCTAAAGTGTGAAGAGGTAGGATGATATGCAAAGGATGTTTATGTTTCTCTTTACACATTTTGGAATGCCTTATTGGCTCTCTTATTTTGAAGCTGGCGTCTTTGCGGGCTGTGGTAAGTCAGGCGTTCCTCTACCGGCCATGCGGTGGACATAGAAGTACTATTTCCTCAAGGCAAGGCCGACAAGGTGGCTTAAATTCCGGCAGTCTATGCATCATTGTGATGAGTACCAGGCCACCGCCTGATGAAGGTAGTACGAAGTGCGGCTGGTCTGTCTTTCAAATGCTAGCACGGACTCCCTCTGCGATTTGAGACACATGGCTTGGTGATCAGATAGGCCGCGGCCGTGACGCTACTACGCTGCTCCTAACCGCCGAGCCGCCAGACCTGAGCCATGGCATCGTGCTCCAGTTCGTCGCAGAAAAGAAGGCCGAAAAGAATGTTCGGCACCGAAGCCTTGCCGGACAAGGGTTTTGACGGGGTGATGGGCCTAAAGACAATTCGGACTTAGCAGGAACCACCGTCGCTGAGTCCAACCACGAGCCCGGAGAGGCGAAGCACCAATTACACATCCTTGTCGCATAGAAAGCGAGGCAGAAAAGGTGAAGCAACGAGGGTTCACATCTGCGATCAGATTTTCTGCAACGAGCTATGATAGCCTAGGCAGCTGGTGCTCGGCCTCGGGTAGACAGATTAACTTGCAATTTAGCACTGTAAAATCTCCTTTAACCCTGGAAAGGCGAGGCGTCTGCGGACGAAGGTCGCCATGCCACGCATGCGTCAAATCCTTTAACTAGATCTGCACTGCCGCCTGGAGATTCATCGAGGGGGCGGCATGCACACTGAACCACCCCGAAGAACCGCGCGATTCGAATACTTACTTTGTCGGTCCAATGCCATCGTCGAGATTTCTCGAAGGATGAGGCGATGCTCCATCGCTTGTACACCTTTAATGAGAGTGCTAACACCCGCTATCGTAAGATCAGTTGCGAACACGGCGATGTCAACCTCTGCTTTTTTGTTTTCCCTTGACCTGTTCATAACGGATCTGGTACATGTGTCATGTGCTGAGTTGGCCACAGCGCATTGGCGTTTCAATCTTGAACAGTCTTGCAACAAACCAGAGTCCATACGGTGTCTGGGCAGTTTGTGGGGAGCCATTTGTTTGATGGTTGGTCTGCCCGTGAAACCTGTGTACATGCCATAGCGACGATGAGCTGCATCAGAGTCTGGTAATGGGGTGCGAGAGAAAAGCTCGATTCGTCGTGGTATCCAGTGGTACGCGCAATTGGCCAGCCCTATGACCTCCTCTTGCTTTCCACTGCATCGGACCGGTAGTGGAGTGCCTACTTGGAGTTGTGGGCTCGGCTGGCAGGGGAGTGTCCTCAAGTTGACAATTGGACCAGTGTCCGTTTCTAGTTAGGGGGAGGAGACGCCAGATCAACCTGATCAAGGCAGTAATTAGCGGGCTGGTAGGTAGGTATGCTCTGGTTTGTCTAAATACGTGCAACCGGCCCGAGAGCAAGTAGGAACCAGCGCCCACGGACAGGTTCTGATTGAGCCCAAGTTTCCCGTTGGTGCTAGTTCCAACCTTTTGGCATCCGCCCGTGAAACTGAAGCTCATGGGTAGCTTTCATCAGTATTCGTCGGATCCTTCACTGCGTTGCTATTTAATATTCAATGGGAACGTTCTTACAGCGTCTCCCCTCTGCGTCCTGGCGTACACTCCCAACTTTGTGGTCCTTCGTCACTTACCTTGGTTCTTCAATCTTGTGAGATCGAGCGTGCCCGAACTAAGCCACACCTGGAGGCCACTTCATCCCAGACCCATCGATTGAGACCAACATGAATGTTCGAGGTTGGCGATTGGCCGATGGCACCTTTGCACCCTCTAAACAGGCCGGCTCGCTTATTGACCAAAGTCCCGGTCCTGGCGGTTGGTGATAGGACACGTCGGATCCTTCGAAGAATACGTGAAAAGGACCAAATATGACCTTTGATATCTGCTGGAAGCTATGTATCAAACCGTTGGCGCTAGTAACAACTTGGGGAAGGTTGACTTGCTGTAGAAGCCTTTTTACGATGACACCTCGCTTGTTGTACGATGGTATGACTGGTATCAGAAGACGTCTGCTAATTATGCAAGGAATCAACGTCCCGCCGTCACCGCCACGATATCCCGCCCTTTGTACCTTGGGGAGATTGGGTTGCTACTTGGTTGGTCCTTCGGGTCAAGTACCAGTGGCCCACGCGGTACTATCGGGAACGCTCTAGTCCTGTTTTGAGGACGATGACTGCCAGGTCCTTTTCACTATGAGAAGAAAAGAAAAAAAAAAGGAATGGGTACCAGTCGGAACCGCGGCACATGGCTGTAAATGCCAAGTTCGTCGTCTGTTGTGCCACCGCGCGTGTGCTGACATGCAGCCTGCTGGCTACCTGCGACGAGCCTGTTGAGGTGCACCTCTGTACTACCAACTTTGGACGACCAGTGGCAAGTCAAAGCCGCTCAGGGCCACAGGCAGGCAAGTAGACTGGGGAGCCCGCGCCTAATGACATGCCGCGTCTCGCTCTGGAGTTGAGGGTGCGGTGGCAGGGTGGCAGCGGTCAACAACCGTGTCACTGTCTATTTACCGCGCGAATCAGCCATTTGCGCGGCGGCCAAGTTTGGGAAAGTTGCACAGAGGCAGGTTAGCCTATCATTGCGCGCTTCGTTTGTTGTCAAATCCGGACACTTTCCGGAGAACCCACTCCAAGCGCTCGATAACGTCAATGTCGGCGACTGGAAAGGAGAGACACGAGAGACACGAGAGAATAAAATACCCGTGCCGGTGTATCTAATTACGAATGTCGGTCATCCGCCAAATGACTCTTACGTGCGTTTCAGCGGGTGCGGATGACGCTATCTCAAAATAGTCGACGGGGTCCATCATAAGGGCTCCGAAACAAGGGATGGATGGCATGCATTAGTTCTGGACGGTATGGACTATGAAAGACTCTCGAGGCCCCGGAGACGATATGACCCCAGCACAGTGGCAGCTGGCAGCCATGCAGACGAAGCGCAAGACGCAAACACGGCCGCGGCAATTAATCCGGTCAGGTGGAGGTGGCTGACGCTGATCAGGTGCTCCAGTTGCTGCCTTCAGTAAGAAGCAGGACAGAGGTACTACTCTGCACCGCTGCACACTGCATGCTGGGGTGGGACAACTCCGCTTGTTCTTGGATCGGACCAATGACCTTCTTGACGAGACTAAATATCCGATTTTGCCGCTCTGCCTCGCAAGGCAAGGCATTCTTCGAAGTGGATGGATGTTGGGGGCCCCAGAGTGATGGATTGAAACCTCGACCGACCCCTTGAGTCCTGGAGGGGCTGAGGGGCTGGCACCGGTCCAGAATTCCAGAAGCTGCAAGCAGTACGGATACGTATACTACCAGTTGGCCTACGACATGTATGTAGTCAACCAGCAGGCGACAGGCGACGGGCACTTTGCTTCCAAGAATAGCTGACATGCGGGATTCTAGCGACCCCCTCTATGCGACGCCCGCAAGTCACCAAGACGAGAACTTTTGCTTTTCCAACGACGGGAGCCGCGGAGCTTGGAGCTATTCCAAGCGGCGTCCAATTTCAAGTTCATCTCATATTGATCAGATGTGTTTCGAAGGCTAGAGCAATGAGGCGTGAGAATTTATCTGATACAGCAAGACTGATTAAGCTATTTTTGCACCCAGCAAGCCTATGGCGGGGTCGCCGAGTCGACAAGGCATGGCGACCTTCAATCGCATCAATGCATGTCTGGGGCGGCTGGCAGGTTGGACATCGTGGGCGTCGCGCCTCGCCGTTGAAGATTTTGAAACGGCATTACTGACTTTTCGTTTCGTTTCGTGGTCCCAGAGGGAAGGAACCTTAGCCTCGCTGCCGCTTCGCCGAATGTTCTATTGTTCTACTGTGCCACAGCCCTACCGGCTTCTCGAGAAGCAATGCGAACTTTACTCTGCTTCGCGCGAGGCTGCGGCGCGTCTTTACGAGGGCATGCATCCATTCCAGGTGAAGAGGCATGTTCTCGTACCTGAGCCGCGCCGCGCACGCCGCCCTCAAATCACAGGGCCGGCACGACGGCGTTCGTATCGATATTGCCTCCCCCAGGCCGACTAGCTTCCTAGACATACGTACTCCCGTCGGAATTTGAGCCGACAAGGACAATTCTGCAGGCTGCTACCACAAGAGAATGGCGCTTTCGAACTTCGGTGCAGAGACGTACGAAGGGATGAAGTGAAGCTACAACTTTCCGCAATCTAGTGCCGAGTAGTATATGTTAAGGGTTAGGGTTATGAGCTCGTACCCACGTGATTACGCGAACTGGTCGTACCAGCGCTCCACTGCTCCGGGATGAAATCTGTGCTCCGGTCTCCAGAGCGGCGAGTCTGAGCACCGCGACGCATCGACACATTGTCGGTGAGAAGGTCAGACACCAACGGAGAATATTCCTGGTGTGGCTACCCAATGTAGGAGAAACTCGCTAAGCTCTTCCAGGTTGGAGCTTGGAGCATTTCTTTGGCCTTTGAGGTCAGGCTAGCGAGGAGTCTTGCCACCAAACCCTTTGAACGGTGCACACGCATAGCTGCCATTATGAAGTTCAACATAGGGTACGACATCAGAGCTGCGATTTTGTTTTGTGCAGATTGGAACTAACCACCACGACAGGAGCCTTGAGGTTCTCTTCCCATACCCAAGGATATATCCGGGTGAGCCTGCTATAGCCCGCATGGGATGTCTGTGAATGGGGAATGGTTGCTGACGGTGATCCGGAACAGAGCAGTTCTCGTAAGATGCCACAAACCATGTGCTGTATGATTAACGCTGACCATCCCGGCGCCGCTCCAAGATACATGTGCGATCTGAAAAGTAACTGCTTGCTCCACTGCGGACAGGGTCAACCCCCCTGCTAGTGATGAGCAGATGTTCTGACACTGCATAGGAACGCTGGATGCCGATGGGAACTGTGTTCTTGAGATGCCGTCGGGCACTGGGAAGACGGTCTCGCTGTTGTCCTTGCTGGTGGCCTATCAGCAGCAAGATCCGAGTCACCGGAAGATAATATATTGCTCACGTACGCAGCCGCAGCTGTCAAACCACATCGAGACTAATGCTGACGGATGCACCTGACGTGCCGCTAGGAACAACTTCGGAGATCGAGAAGGCCTTGGCCGAGCTGAAGGAGCTGATGCGGTACCGGGCCGAGCAGCTCGGCGAGGTAGAAGAGTTCCGTGCCCTTGGACTAACTAGTCGGAAGAACCTGTGCCTCCATCCATCGGTCAAGAAGGAGAAGAGCGGAGCTGTAGTGGATGCCCGCTGCCGGTCCTTGACAGCAGGATTCGTCAAGGAAAAGAAGGAACGGGGTGAACAGGTCGACGTGTGTGTCTATCATGACGTAGGTCCTCCTGCTGGTCCCCGTGCTGTTCCTCGCGATACATCTCTAACCTGCACACGCCTAATCAGAATCTCGACCTCCTTGAACCCCACAACCTGATTCCCAACGGCGTTTGGACCCTGGACGGGTTGCTACGGTACGGCGAGGAGCGCAAGCAATGCCCCTACTTCACGGCGAGGCGGATGATGCAGTATTGCAACGTCATTATCTACTCGTATCACTATCTCCTTGATCCCAAGATTGCCGAGAGGGTCTCCCGAGAGCTCTCCAAGGACTGCATCATCGTCTTCGACGAAGCACACAATATTGACAATGTCTGCATCGAGGCCTTGAGCACCGATATTACCGAGGACTCGCTGCGAAGGGCCACCCGCGGCGCTCATAACCTCGAGCAGAGAGTGTCGGCCTTGAAGGATACGGACCAGGAAAAGCTGCAGAGCGAGTATGAAAAGCTGGTGGCGGGCTTGCGAGAAGCCGACGAAGGCCGGCGGGAGGACGCCTTCATGGCCAACCCCGTTCTGCCCGACGACCTTCTGCAGGAAGCGGTCCCGGGAAATATCAGACGGGCGGAGCACTTTGTGGCATTCCTCAAGAGATTCATCGAGTACCTCAAGACGCGCATGAAGGTCCGGCAGGTCATTTCCGAGACGCCCTTGTCGTTCCTGGCCCATCTCAAGGAGTACACCTTCATCGAACGGAAGCCCTTGCAATTCTGCGCCGAGCGCCTTACCTCGTTGGTCCGGACGCTGGAGTTGACCAACATTGACGACTACCAGCCGCTGCAGGAAGTCGCCACCTTCGCAACCTTGGTGGCCACGTACGAGAAGGGCTTCCTGCTCATCCTTGAGCCGTACGAGTCGGACACTGCCGAAGTTCCGAATCCAGTCCTGCACTTCATCTGTCTCGATGCGGCCATCGCCATCAAGCCCGTGTTCGACAGATTCAGGAGCGTGATCATCACATCGGGAACAATCTCGCCTCTGGAGATGTATCCGAAGATGCTCAACTTTACCACCGTCGTGCAGGAATCGTACAGCATGACGCTCGCGAGGAGGTCATTCTTGCCCATGATCGTCACCCGCGGCAGTGACCAGGCGGCCATTTCGACCAGCTTCCAAGTGCGCAACGAGGTTGGCGTGGTGCGCAACTACGGTACCCTCCTGACCGAGTTTGCCAAGATCACGCCCGACGGCCTCGTCGTGTTCTTCCCGTCGTACCTGTACATGGAGCAAATCATCAGCATGTGGCAGGGCATGAACATTCTGGACGAGATCTGGAAGTACAAGCTCATCCTGGTGGAAACCCCCGACGCGCAGGAGACGGCACTGGCCCTCGAGACGTACCGAACGGCATGCTGCAACGGCCGAGGCGCCGTCTTGCTCTGCGTCGCCCGTGGCAAGGTGTCGGAAGGCATCGACTTTGACCACCAGTACGGCCGAGCCGTGCTGTGCATTGGCGTCCCCTTCCAGTATACCGAGTCCCGAATCCTCAAGGCCCGGCTCGAGTTTCTCCGGGAGACGTATCGGATCCGCGAGAACGATTTCCTGTCCTTCGACGCCATGCGGCACGCCGCGCAGTGTCTAGGGCGTGTCTTGCGAGGCAAGGACGACTACGGAATCATGGTACTGGCCGATCGGCGTTTCCAGAAGAAAAGGGGCCAGCTGCCCAAGTGGATCAGCCAGGGCCTTCGAGAGGCCGACATGAACCTCAGCACCGACATGGCCGTCAGCAGCGCGAGGAAGTTCTTGCGTGACATGGCGCAGCCCTTCCACGCCAGGGACCAGGAGGGCATCAGCACGTGGAGCTACGAGGACTTGATGAAGCACAAGGAGAAGATGGAGCTGGAGAGGATTAAGGAGCTTGAAGCCGAGGCCGAATCCGGAAGATTGGTCATGGCAACGCACCATGGCAATGGCGACGAATATGGCATGGATGATGGTTTGGACGGCGACATGATGGAGGTAGACGCCTTCTAGTTAGTCTATTCGCACAGGGCTCACGACCCAGCATCTGAATATGCCGAGGCTGATGAAGCCCCGGCAGTGCCTCTCTATCTACCTAGGTACTTGTTTCTTGGCCCGGGGACTAGGAATAGAAAGAATGCTTGGCAGTGGGCTGGCTTGCAACTGGTCATGGAACCCGTGAACTCTCGCTATCTCCCTAACCCGTACTCGACGTGACATGCAGGCGCGGTTTCTTCGCCTTGACAGCCCTCATGGCCGGCAAGGTATGAGCTCTGCCGAGGTCCCTCCCAACCTCGAGGCAAAGCAGGCGGATAAAATCTCGATGTGTCCAGTAACAGCTATGGGCGCTCAACATGTTGAGATATTGGATTTCGAGGGCACCACCAGCCGAGTGCAAGTAGTAATCGATTTGGCCATTGTCGTTTAGGAGATAGGCCTTTTTCTCGGCAATTTCCTCCCTCGTAAAGTCGTGTACCTCAAGCTCTAGTTGCGATGGCAGCCTCTCGAGGGCAGGTTTTGGCCGGTCGGTGGTGGCCGTTACCGATGGGGGGCTGGCGACGCCGGGGACAAAACCTCTCATGGCGTTGCCGAATGCCTGGAGGAAGGAGGCTGACGTGCTCGGGACGTAGGCTGGCTTCAGGCTGGCAGCGTAGCCTGCATCAATGGTCCCGTTCAGGAGGTAGGCGACGGGATCCTCCTTGGCTAGGATGTTGTAGATGTTGTCGACGGCAATGCAGCCGTATGTGCCTGCTTCGCCTACCACCTTGGCAGCCACGGTGTCGGCAGGGTCTGCGCCAGGCTTGAGACGGCCGCGACGAGGCAGAAGGATGCCTCGTTCCAGGAGGAGGAAGAAGCCGGCTGGACTTCCGAGAAGGAAGAGATTGGCGGTATCGAAGTCGAAATGCTCCTGGACACGGTCCTGCTCCTTGGTGCGTGACGGGAGGGGACGAGGAACCCAGCTTGGCTGGCGTGACAGGATGTCGATGGCCATGGCGCTTCCCAGAGAGTGGCCAATGAGATGGACACGGCCGTTCTCTTCGAAACCAACGTTGTTGCGGCACCAAAGGCGATAGACGCGGTTGGCCTCCTGTGTCAGAGCGTGAATCATCATAGGCTTGTAGTGAGACATGTAAAAGGGGATGTCGAACATGACGTCGGATATTATGCTGCGGACGGCAGGAATTGTGGGAGGCTCAATGTCCTTGAGGCTGAAGCCATCCGGCGCAAAGGCCTTCTTGTCTGCCTCGGTCATCGGCCCACCGGCTTCGAACGACAGGTTGTGGCGCCAGTTGACGGGGAGCACCATGATGCCATTCTGGCCTTTCCGAAGGGCCGGTCCCACCATGGGGTTCCTAAGCTCCATGTTGACAGCTCTCCGGAAGCTGTTGACGGCATGTGTAAAGTGGTAGCTCTCGACCTTCTCGGCAAACTTCTGCCCGATACCGTGAATAACAAGGACAAGATCGGTGACTTGGCTGTTCTCCTTTTCTGTTGCACACGCTGGGCACTCGTCGTCTGAGCTGGCCAGCGCTTCATCCTCAACTGTGGGGACTTGAACATTTCTGTCTCGGCTTTCCCGTTCCTTGCGCTTGTCGTAGAGTCGCTCCCACACTGCCGGATCAAACCCCCGCACCACGGGGATGCCGACAGTCAACCCCTTCATGATCTTGGCGACTGGGCGTCGACCGTAGTATGCCGAGGGTTTAAGGCTTGGCTTCAGCAGGAAGGCCGAGTCTCGGTCCCTATATATCACGTGGTAGCTAGAGAAGCTCCGTGGTGGCCGTGGCTCGGCCGCATCACCGTTTGAGCTTCGGTCGCCAACCCGATCCTCGAGTGCGCCCTCGGTAGCAGCCTCCCCGTTGCAGCAACGAGCAGCGCAATATGGATCTGCAGGGACTTCTGCTTCCTGGGGAATGCTGGTCTCCTTGCGGCTCTTTGGGGACTCTTCTGGCCATAATCGGTGAGACACCTTCTCCTCGCCAGGTGGGCCGACTTCCACGGCACATCGAAGCTCATCATTCCACGTTTCTGTCCATGGCCGCAGATCTTTATATCCCGCCTCGAGCTGGTTGGCGACAGCTGGAGGAACCGGCATCATGGTATCTCTATAGAACCACGTCGCTCGCATCGCGATGGAAACGTCATTCACTGGCGACCAGTATATAGGTTTCATCTGGAGGGCCGGAAGAGAAACCAAGTGGAGCCGCGAGACGCCGACGGCAACCTCGGCCGTCTCCGGTCTCCAGCTTGTGTCGAGGGGAGCTGGCTTTCGCTCCTCGTTGCCCGCGCTATCCTTGTCAATGCTGTTGCTGTTGTCGTCGCCACCGGCCCCGCCGCTGGGAACCGGGCCAGAAAGAACCCTAGCCTTGGAGCCGTTCTGTGAATCGCTCGACGGCGGGCGACCCACCGAAACATCCGCAATTTCGGGACTACCGACTCTGATGAATGGCTTCCCAGTAATCCCGGCATTCTCTCCCCCGGTCGTAGCACCGACGCTTCCAGATTTCGGTCTCCGAGAGCCCCTTGACACCTTGGAAGCTGTCATATATCGCCGCCTGAATTCCATCATCATTTCCTGCACAACGCTATCCGAGGAAAGCCTGTACTCGTGCTTTCTTGACAGTGCGCAGAAAGATTGCCTCATTTCGGCTTCGACGTCATTGCAGAGCTCAGAGCAGCAGACGGGGATCGGAGAAGCAGCACCCTCCGTAGGGAGAGCAAGATCCGAAGGAGCTCCCGGAACGGCTTCCTGTAGCGCAGCAGACACCCCATGCTTCTCGTAGTGTCTAGTGGCAATGTATCCAACCAAGCCATTCAGCCTCTCGTTATTATCCTTGACGAGGTTCGGGGTCGGGCTACGGTTTTGGCGAACATTGTTGTGGATTCTTCGATGATGGTCCGACCTGAGACTCCGCCAGGCTCTTTCGAGGTCGTTGTTGTCGCCGCGGGAGAAGGGGCGGAATGAGCCTCTCGATATCCTGGCTTCATTTGCCCCTGCGAGGGAGCCGGATGCAAACGGGTCGTCGATGGGTACAGCGGATGAGTAGAAGAACTGCGCACGTATCGGTGGAGGGACGTCGTTATCTATTGCCAACGGTATTATCGGGGCAAGTCGGCAATTTGTCCCGTAACTATGCCGCTGCGCAGTTGATCGGGACATGGCTGCGAAAATAGGAGCTTCAGCTTAGTTCTGCTATCAGTAAGCGGTATTAGAAGCCATCCGCAACACTTTTTCTGCACCGTAGCTCGACTTCATGTCGTCGATGGTGCAAATTTGGCGTGTTGGTGAGCTCGGCTTTCCCTGGCTGAGATTTATTCGTGCTCAGACGATGACGTGGTGGCCCCGCTGCCCCCGCTGCCCAACCATGCAGTGCCGCGACACGCATGTGCTTCCGGTGCTACGTGCCACAAATTGGCGGAAGCGAGGGTTTGGTTGTTGGCGGGGCCATTTCATTGTCATGTCCTTTCCAGGAAGGCAGCAACGACACTGAAAGAAAACCATTTAGGAAAAGAAAAGAGTGAAAGGATAGAAAGAACGAGGTAGGAATTAGGGCAAATGGGGTTACAGTTGGGGAAAAAAAAAAGTCTGAGGGAACGAAAGAAAGAGAGCAAGAATATAGAGCAAGTCCCCAGGGAGAAGTGGGACAAATACCTCTTTGCACCCCACTATGGCCAATTACTTTTCTTTTGGTTTGACCTCTGAGCACACGACAATGCATGATCAGTGTTACAATCTCCTGGGTGGCATTAGCGGACTGCCTTTCGAGCGCGTCCCTATCTACGAATATACGAACAAGACACTTCGGTTGGCAGCGATGTTGAACGAGTACAGATGCATTCCACGAAGTATCCGCACAGAGTTCGAGTATGCGGCCATTTGACTCAAACCTTATCTACAGGCAGCTGCCTACGCTAGGCGCCAACCGCGTCTGGTCGGGGAGTGACAAAAAGGATAGGAAACTCCTGCACAGAGCAATCCTGGCCAGTAAGAGCTCTAGACTTGGCGTGTCACGGTGCCAGTCGAGATACCCGCCCAGCCCACCAACGCCCAGCCTGGGTCAAGGCCAATAGGCGATGAAACCATCAAACACCCCCGCTCCTGGAGCCTTGGCCCGTCACTTCAGCCATCAGCGTTGTAACTTGTTTGCCGCATCTTCCCCGCTCTCCCGCTTCAAACACAGACAGACCCACATCGTAGTACCGTGGGTGGGCGCCTCTTGTATTCATCTTCATCATCAACGAGCATCACCAAGCTCTTATTTGTAGAAGGCCTTTTTGGGCAAATTGCTTCTTCGTCATCTTCCGACGAGCCAATTGTGACGGACGCGTCCAGCAGGTCGTCGTTCTCCTAGGGTCTAGGCGCTATTATCCAGTATCCGCAGATTCGTCAGGCGTCGAAGACACCCCGCTTCGTTCGACGTCGCTCACGCCTCGACTCGAAACAGGCATGTGCGATAAGCGTCCCCCGCGGATATTAAAGCTGCCAAGTTAGTTCGCCCGAAGGGAGTCATGTTGATGCTCCCTGTAAATATTCATGATTTTCACGCTCTCTCTTATCGATGGCATAGATCTAACAAGCATGGCGTTGCTAGCCTCGTGCGGCTAAGGGGAAACCGATAGTCTCGGAAAGCCGGTCCACGTCCTTTCGCAGAAGGAGGACACGAGAGGTGCGCGCGACAAGCCCGGTTCTTTGCTAGACGAGGCAACATACACAGGTGCCGTGGCCGACGGTGTTGTTCAAAATGGCCGCAATTGCGCTTCCTCGACCAATCCCGCCGCATCGAGCATCGTCGGCAATTACCATCAAGCTGGACACCATATCAGCGCCGCCACCCCAAACGGCACCCGCACTTGTGGCGGCGCCGGTTGCGGCGCCGGTTCCGAATAAACATATTCCCGTATGCCCGCCGGGAGCGGCACCAGCAGACGAGATCAAAACTGCCCCTTCCTTGACAGCTCCCGTCCAAAATAGCGAGCAGAGCTCGCTCCTCCACCCGCCTGATAACTATGTCCGTATCGATTCCGGCCCGGTTCGTATGTACCGAATAGATGCCAGAGGATTGGTATCAGCCCTGCAGCATTCTGCGCAGCAACCTATGCCGGATCCGAGCCATGTCTTCCCTTGGTTGCATGGTCTTCATCCTCAAAATCACATCCAGCAAGCCTTTTTTACGCCGCGTCGCCGCACGCCGCGGCGGCCACCCGGCTGTGTTCGTGGACTGACGCTGGTCAAGGCCGACGGGGACTTGACCGCCTCTCGTCTAAAGGGCGCCATCACGCCCCAGGAACTGCTGCAGCCGAGCACCTGCGGATCAGGTACCGTGGCCGAATTCATTGATGCTGATCCGAGAGATGGATTTTCAGTCCGCAATTTCCATATACAGGCTGCGAAGCTGGCAATGCTGGCGGACATAGTCGTTTATGGCGATGATGAGTCTGTCGTGATGAAGATGGGGCGAGACATTGCCCACGCGCAACTCCGGTGGCGACAGGAGCACGACTCGCTCGGAATCTCCCTGCCCGCCTACAGCACATTTATTTGCACCGACAAGTTTGAAGAGTTCGAAAGAACCTTTCCAGAGGTGGTGGCAGTGGACTCCTCGGGGAATCGGTCGGGGAACGTGTTGGATTTCTTCCTTCAAGAGAGGAAAGAGATGTATACCATGACCATGGCGTCGGAAATATCGCACAATGTCTGGGTCGGGCCAACTCCATATCCGGCCTCGGAGGAGGAGCAGCTGTACGACATCTTGATCGAGTGCAGCGACCTAGGCCGTCTCAACCCCGGCTTGTTGCGGGCCATTGCTGAAGGTGCCGACGATTCTGGAGGGCAACCCTTCCTCGATTTTCCTTCGTCGGGAAGCATACCTCCTCCAACATGGTCCCAAGCCGACGCAGACGGCATCCTCGAGACTTGCATGTGGCTATACCACCTGGCACACGGGACCCTGCCAGAGACGCCGCAGACATCTGCCTTTGACGATGACGGTGACGTGGAAATGGGCTGTGATGAAGCCTTCCAAGGAATCGAAGCGCCGGAAGCGCCCGAAACCCCTCAGACGACGGCCAAGGCAGAGCTGCGGAGGCCGCGCAGGATTCTGATCCATTGTGCCGACGGCTATACCGAGTCCACGATGCTTGCCATCGCCTACTTTAGTTACAGCACCGGTCGTCCCGTCCCCGATGCCTGGTTGAAGCTGCACACGAGCAAAAGACGCAATTTTTTTGCCTATCCCACCGACGTGGCATTGCTGACGGCTATAGCTCCGAGGCTGCTTCATGAATCGCCAGCCTGTTCGGGCCTCAGCTTGGCGGATATGACAGCACTTATCAAGGATGAACCTAAATGGCTAGCCGGCATCGACGGATCTTTTCCAAGCAGGATACTCGATTATATGTACCTAGGCAATTTGGGCCATGCCAACAACCCTGATTTGCTCCGCGCTCTTGGCGTTGGGCAGATTCTCAGTGTGGGGGAGATGCCCATGTGGAGGGACGGTGAGGAGGAGCAGTGGGGCATCGAAAATCTGTGCACGGTGCAGGGCGTGCAAGATAACGGAATCGATCCGCTGACAGATGTGTTTGAAAGGTGCCTGGAGTTTCTCGGTTTGTTCTACCCCCCTTAACCCAAAGTCGTGGCCAAGTCGCTCGCCAGCTGACAGCCTACGATGTAGACCGCGGCCGCAGAAAAGGAACAGCCACGCTTGTGCACTGCAGGGTGGGCGTGTCCCGAAGCGCCACCATTTGCATCGCCGAAGTGATGAGGGCATTCGACCTTTCCTTTCCTCGCGCCTATTGCTTCGTACGAGCAAGAAGGTTGAACGTCATCATCCAGCCCCATTTGCGATTCGCATACGAGCTCCTCAAGTGGGAGGAGCGGCTTCAAGCACGGAAGAGCGCGGACGGCTCCTTCAGCCGGGAGCTGGAATGGGCCGATATCGCCAGGGAAATTGCCTTGATGAATCGGCCCTACGCTAGTGGATGAATGAATGGGACTGGGGCTCTGACTGGGCTGGCCGCTTTTTCCATGTTGATGTCTTGATGGCAACCGGGTTACAACTTACGATTGAAATGAGCGTGACGGGCTTCGGAGTTTTGGCCGTGCGGGGACTTGGGCCTTCCCGGGGACACACGAGCCGGGGTTTTCCTTTTGCTGCTGGACCGGAGTTGGCGCATGTAAGTCTAATTTGCAAAGAGCCACGTGACCTGACAACGTGAGCGCACTGCGAGCGTTTTCAAGATTGACGAACACTACTTGACGTCTGAGCATATCTCAGGTTGGTTACCGTATCGTACAAGGTAATACTTGGGTGAGAAACCCTTAACACTGTTCTGCCCCTGATATTATTATCGTCCAAGCGTACCTTCTGTAACCTGGCACGTAAAACCCCCGTCCTCTTTTTTGCGCGAACTCTCCTGCTGGGTGAATGGGCCGTCATGATCCGTATGACGACGCATCCAGCTTATCGTCACCATCGAGAACCCTAGACGGCCCAAAGGAAACAAGAGTTAGCTGTTGCGTCGGCAGTCCTAACGCTGGCCGGCTCGCCAACGTGTTCGAACCCGCGTCGGAAAAGGTACTAAACGTACGAGTAATGCTTAACCAGGGATCCCTCGCCGCCATTCTCCAAGTCGATGCTGTAAACGTAAAAGCCGCCGTCACTAGTGACGACCATTACCTGTGGACTTGTTGAACTCATTGCGACGACACTTCGAAGTGGCCCGGTTGGTGCCTGCGGTGACGCGCCCGCAGCTGACGCAGAGGGGCGTGACTGATTTCCAGAAGCGTTGGATGACTTGGGTATCTTGATGTAGGCAAAGTCTCTGAGAGGCTCCCACATCTCCGCCACCGTCTGCGGCAAATATGATCCAACAACACCAACCACGCTTCGACCCATAATCTGTGAGGATCGCCGGAGCATGTTGCTAAACGAGCCACTCTGCCGCCTATGGGCTGGACTGGTATTGGCCGATGCGTTCCCCCCGCCTGTTGAGAGGTCCGGCGCGTCGCTCCGTGGCGAGCCTGTGGAGCTGCCCGGTGGTGACTCGGTTCTACTGTCGCTACTTCGGGATCGGGACCACCTGTCGGTTCTTGGAGAAGACGGCGTCTCGGCTTCGGGGGACTCCGTTGGCATGGTCGCGGGCAGAGAAGCGGTAGCGCCAGCAACGCCAGCCTGTACGCCACCGAGCCGGAAGATGTGAACCGTGTCCGACACCGACGAGACGCAGAGGAGGGAGGAGTTAAGGTTGAACGACATGCTGTAAATGGTGGAAGGGTAGGTCCCCCGGCGGAACTGATACAACTTCTGGCCGCGGGGAACGGAGAAGACGCGGATTATGGTGCCCATCTCACTAGCCGTAGCTAACAAGGTTCCGTCGCTGGTCAGGGACACACAGCACAGCGGTGACTTGTGGGCCTCGATGACATTTACCGCCTTCAGCGTAAGCGTGTCAAACACGAGCACCTCACCCGACGTCGGGGGGACGTATGTGGAGAGTGGGGGGGCGTGCGCAGGCCGGCGGTCGCCAGAATCTTCGCGAGGTTTGGGGAGCGGATATGCGAGGTAGCAGTTATCTGACGAGGGCGAGAGGGCGCATATGGCACTAGGGTTCGGCGACGTGGGGATCGTGTACAGGAGCGTCATGTTGGAGATGTCATACAGGTATATCTCGTCTTCGAGGACAACGGCGAGGCGCTTGCGGTTTAGCCGCACTGCGAGCACGGCCGAGGGGAAAGTGAGTTCGCATATTACGGATGCCCTCTATCGACAGGTTAGCCCTCAAGATACCGGTAACATGGTCTCATGGCGGTAGAGTGCAGCAGAGGGAATCCCGACTGCTCGCTAACCTTGGTGTTCTGTATTATGAGGTGTCGTGGAGATAGGATCAAGGCCACCAGGGAGGTAGAGAAGAGCATTTCGATGATGGCGATGTTGCCATCGTCGCTGCTAAAGATCTTGGAGAATGGATCTGTGTGGTAGATTCGAAATCCTTTCGAAGTGCCTAGACATGGGGGCGAGAGGTTAGCTCCCAGTTCGCCTTTCGGCATCCGCCCATAGCTTGAGCCAAACTCGAAGACGCCGGGGTAGTAGCATGGGAGGTAGGACGTGGAGACAAGCATACCCACGGCGAGACAGCTGTGGTCCTGGTTGAAGGTGACAAAATTAAGCATCGGACTGGCCATCGTGTCTGCCGGGATGCCTTTTCAAGCATTTCTCGGTGACCGACTAAAGGCGGGTCGTCGTTCTCGTTGCTATAGGCCGTGTTCGCGAAGGTCGTTGCGACGGCCGCTGCGAAAGTTGACTCTTGGACGAAGGACGAGCAGTTGCAATTTGCAGGGACCGGCGGCGGGGTTTACAAGGACTCGACAGGGAGGCGACGTGAGAGAATCCTCGGATCAAATTTGAACTTGGCGTGGATGATAATAGTGACTGCAGCCTGCTTTCCCACTACCGCGCAAGCTCTTCCGAGCAGCTGTACCAATTGTCGGAGTGGGAGGATATTTTGAGGTAGCTGTCAACGAGTGGTGGGGAGGCAGACATTTGGAGAGGTCACTGGGCTGGGGCAGCCGGGCATAGGACCCACCATAGCATCTCGATAAGATCTTGGTGGGCCTTAACGGCTGAACCTCACCTATTCTCGCACAGTACCTACCGCCGCTACTAGGTAGTCTCTTGCCTGCCACTTATGAATAGGTGTCGGGTAATTCCTCCAACGACCAGCTGCGAGGACGGACAGCTCTTAACAAGGCGGGGTTAGCGGGGTAAGAAGAATGCCACTTTACGGAATCGGCGAAAAAAGCTCACCCAACACCTGCAGCTTACCTGAGCAGGGTGAGCCGGGTGAACCTGGGGTGATGGGACGAGCAGACGCGATAAAAACCCCATCTGTGATTGGACTAATTGCCAACGCCGAGATAGGTTTCATCACAAAAAATTTTACCGTTTTCCCAATGCTGGATTTCCTTTCCTGAAGACAGAAAAACGGTTGCTGCCTACGACACACAATTCCCCATGAAATGGAGTCTCCCCGATTCACTTTATCACGCGCTTTCGCGGGATATCCGCCCAGAGTTCCGTTTCTACTATCCCGCGCGACATTGCCCCACATAAGTCCATTTTCCAGATCACTTCGTTTCGTCGTCTACAGCTTCTCAACAGTTCGAATTCGCAAAGCTTCTCCCAGCATTCTGCTCCCTTTTTCGTCCTCCCCAGTTCTACCACCGAGGCCGTTGTGAATCAATAGCTGACGTGCCATGAACGTGTGCTAACGACTCGGAAATTCACTGTTTCAATCTCTCAATATTTCCCACACCGTCGCCGAGAATGACGTAGATTGGAAGGCAGCAATTCCAAGCATATCGAGGCGAAAATGTAGGCTCTAGTACCTTGGAGCAACACGAACGGGATAAGGATGGCTGCGCGAGACGAGAGGAGCGAAGGCGACTGCCACCCTTTCAGACTTTGCGCAAGGTCCCGGGTCTCTGCACTGAGGACTTCGGAATGTCCTTCCTGAAGGCTATCCGCTCATGATTGCGGACCCATGCGAGGACCGCGTTCTTCCGCTACTACTAGTTTGGGGTCAAAGTTGGTGACGATCTGTATCACCATGGGCGTAGAGTGGACCGATCCACAAACACCTTCTCACGGAGTGATCTCTATTGCCAGCGGTCGTTATCAGTCCGCCTCAGCTGCAACTGCCTCTTGGTCACAGTCCACTTCTCCTGGTCCAACCGAGTGTGATAGAGGAATCCCAGCCACACTACGGATTTGAGTCTGGAAACAGCCTTGCCCACCCACGGAATGCGTAAGTCTTGGCCTACGCCTGGTGGTTGAAACCTTCCGATCTATTTTGAAACCGATGAAATAGGCCTAATATCAAGCGTGCGCCGATTATCAGGTGGGTGGTAATCTGAGCTGGGACGAGATCTATGACTTGACATATTAAAAATGTGTTCTCCACTGGACGGAGCGAAGCAACGGAAGCTTAGTCGGAGGGTCGGGCTTACAAATTCTTAATCTAGCAGTTTCTCGAATATTCTAGGTTTAATTAAGGGCAAAAATTTCTAAATTCTATATATTAACTTGCTCCCCTTGGACCCTCCTTTGTAAAGGTAGTAAACTAATAGTAAAACAAAAACTAGCCCCGACTTTCACGAGAACTCCCCTCACAAGTGGTTGCTAATACGACTTCCGTAGGCATTTACGAGTACCGATATCTACTTACTGCGCAGCCGAAAGCTGGAGACTTCGCTCTCTTCTGGACTAATTATAGCTTGAGTGATAATGCTCGTGCTTGCCGGTATTAGTTACGGGATAACTATCCAGCCGGGGCCAAGCGGCTGTGGCACCGCTGGTATCGATAAACGTAAAACTTATTATACTATGCTCTCCCGGCTCCCGCGCCGAGTAGTCGCTCGACGACCTTAAGATGGCCGCCTTCCGATGCTACTTGAAGCGCCGTCCGTCCTCCGGATCCAGCACCAACAGCATTAACGTCGGCTCCCGCGCCAAGTAGTCGCTCGACGACCTCAAGATGGCCACCTTACGATGCTGCTTGAAGCGCCGTCCGTCCGGATGAACCACCAGCAGCAGCATTAACGTCGGCTCCCGCGCCAAGTAGTCGCTCGACGACCTCAAGATGGCCACCTTCCGATGCTGCTTGAAGCGCCGTCCGTCCTCCAGATTCACCAGCAGCAGCATTAACGCCGGCTCCCGCGCCAAGTAGTCGCTCGACGACCTCAAGATG
>Ga0247774_1000305_pt1 | contig 23812 bp, 10 predicted proteins | sample UWRJL001104B6_FD_179933 | JGI IMG/M metagenome (GOLD analysis project Ga0247774, IMG submission 179933) | Plant litter microbial communities from Arlington Agricultural Research Station in Wisconsin, United States - UWRJ-L001-104B-6 | ecosystem: Environmental > Terrestrial > Plant litter >... | reverse complement strand
CTTGCTCGTGCGCCTTGAGCTGCAGGTAGTGCGGGCTCTTGCTCAAGATGCCGAAGAAAGCTTGCTCCCCTGTCGTGACGAACAGCTCCGACGCCGCCCAAAAGCGCTCATCGCTGATTGTGGCGTCGTCGTAGGGACCTCCGCCCTTGTTGTCGGCATTGCTGATGAGCAGAGCCGGGTGCGCCTCTGCCGCCGCCCAGGCGCGTTTGGCCGCCGCCAGACAACGCTCGGCGAATTTGGGGTCCACAGTCGCGAACACGCGAGCGGCCTGCGCGGCAGCTGCAGCGAGGTTCAGCGTGGCCGCGGTGCTGACGGGGCGCAGCTGTCGGGGCAGCGACCCCAGCACCGGCAGCGTGCCGAGCGCGCTCCAGTCCGTGTCGTGCATCTTGTGGTGCACGAGGCCGGCTTGCGGATCGCCTTCTGGCACCTGCATCTTGAGCAGCCACTCCATTTCCCAGCGGGCCTCGTCGAGCAGATCGGGCCGCTTGTTGCCGCTCTCCGGCAGGTGCAGGTCGCCGTCCTTGGCGCCAGCCACGGCGAAATTCAACTGCTGAGAGGTCTCCCACAGGTTCATCAGCAGCCACACGCTGAGGCCGCCATTGACCACGTACTTCCCGTAGTCGCCCGCGTCGTACCAGCCCCCGCTCACGTCGAGCGAATAGCTGCACTTGGCGTCGGGCGCACACGGGACCTTGACGTCCGTGGGATGCCCCGCGGGCCGCCGCCAACGGTCATTTTCGACATAAGGCTGTTCGAGCGCGATGCCACTTCGGGTGTAGAAAAAGTAGCGCAGCGCATCGCGCGAGAGCGGCTTCAGCGCCGCCGCACGAATGGCGAAGGGATCGCTTTCGACGACGCTCTTGGCAGCGTCAGCCGCAGTCAGCCGAATGCGCAGGCCCTCTCCGACGCCGGTGTACGAAGAAAAGTCGATGCGCTGAACGAACAAACCGCTGGTCGGATCTTTGCCGAACGGCGAGGTCGTGCCGCGCTGAACGACCGCTCCGGTGCTGTCGACCAGCTCGAACGGCACGGGCTTCTTCGCGCTCGCTTCTGCATCGCTGCCCTGCACGACCCAAGTCGCGCCCTTCGGACCCTTGGGGAAATAGCCAATCTGATTGACGCGAATTGCCGGCACCGGCAGGGCGGCCGCCTTGACCACGGGTGTGAACGCGGGATCGGTGAGGTGCAAATCGTCGATGCAGACCGTCACCGGCGCCTTGGCGCCAGGGTCGCCCATGTGGAATGCAAACTCCGCTGAAGGGTCATCCGCGGCGCTGGGCGTGAAGCTACCGGTGAACTCCTGGCGCGAAGTGCTGACCGCCGGGACGTCCGACCAGTAGCTCGTATACGGCGGCCCGGACATGCCGATCTGAGCGCGAACCCGGATCGGCGCCGAGGCCCAGGCCGTGTAACGCACCGAGTAGCTGTGCCCCTTCTGAATCGTAATCTCGCGATGGCGAAGTTGAACGTCCCACGCGTTCTTGCCGAACTGATCGATGCGCGCACAGAGCCCGCCGTCTTTCAGCAACGTGTCGCCCTTGGCCGGCTCGAGGAACAGCGGCATCCAGGGCAGCGTTTCCTCCCCCTTGAAGGTCGAACGCCCGAGCAGCTCGCCACCGGGCGCGCTCACCGCGGCTGGAGCAGCGCCGCTTACCGCAGGCGCGTTCTTGGCTGCGGTGCTCGGCGTGCACGCTGGCAAGAGGCTCACGAGCGCACAGCCAGCGAATGAAGGAAAAGTTTTTTTCATAGTAAAGGGAACAGTCTTTTTCACGGAGGATACGGGACGTTACTCGATAGCGTAGATGGGATCACCCCGCCCTTCTGATCACCGATTCGTGCACGCCAGGTCAGCAACGCTTTCCGCTTGTTGGGGGCGCTCACTATCCAGCAGCGCAGCTCGGGCTGCGTGGAATTCACGCGCGGCGCGGCCGGACGCGTGAGCGGACTTCGTGACGAAGCGGCGCCGAGCCAACCGCCGCGCGGGTCGCGTCAGTGCTGAGTGTGAATCTCCGCACATAGTCATTTTCTTCCGTGCTCAACGCGTCGCGAATTTCAGGCCCAATGTGGCAAGTGCATTAAAGAATCGCAGATTGACCGAGATAGAGCGCGACATTAGCGTCCTGCCCGGTGCTGGCGAATACGCCACTCGACGGCTCGACAGACTTGGACCTCGTTTAAGGAGTGCTTATCATGCGTTCGACGACGTTTTCGCTGATCTTCGTGTTGGCCGTTGGTGCGTTGGCTTCCGTCGCGTGCGAGGACGACGACGGCAACGGAGGCACCACGGCGGGCAGCGGGGGCAAAGGCGGCGCATCTGGCAGCGCGGGCTCTCCGAGCGGCGGCGTCAGTGCTGGCGGCAGCAGCGGTGAGGCGGGCAGCGCAGGAACAGCAGCGGGAGCAGCGGGAGCAGCGGGAGCAGCGGGAGCAGCGGGAGCAGCAGGCGGCTCCGCAGACGCGGGCTTCCACGTGTATGTCGGATGCTCGGTCCCGGAAGGCACGCTGCAGAGCTATCGCGTGAGCAATGGCACGTTCACTGCGCTGCCGATCACCAACACCACGGGCTCCATCTCGAACGCTACCTTCAACCAAACGGAGGATCGGCTGTACGTCGCACACGCCGTCGGCAGCGGCCCCGCCGGTCGCGTCTCGACCTTTTCGCGCAACGCGAGCTCGGGCGCGCTGACTCTGATCGGCACTCCGGCTGACGTGCCATTCACGACGCCGGCTGGCCTCGGCGGATCAGGCGGATCAGGCGGATCAGGCGGATCAGGCGGATCAGGCGGATCAGGCGGATCAGCGGGCTCGGGTGGCGGCCTCGCTGGTTCGGGCGGCCTGGGCGGCTCCGGCGGCGCGCCGCCGACAAATCCGCTACCGCAGACACTCACGCTCGACGCCGCGGAGGATCACGTGGCGGTTCCGAACTACGGCTCGGGCAACGTGTACATCTACGACGTGCTGCCGGATGGCTCACTCGGCGCCATCGTGTCTGCGGACACGGGCGGCACGAATGCGCACCACGCCGTGTTTTCCAGCAACCAAAACTTCATGCTCGTGCCCTACCTCGGCTCGAATCTGATCAAGGTGTACGCGTACCAGCCGAGCACCGGCAAGCTCACGCTCGACTCCACGGTCAACATGCCAGCACCCAGCAGCGGCCCGCGACACCTCGCGCTGCACTCGAACGGCATGTGGCTGTACGCGATCAACGAGACTGCGGGCGGTACCGCTTCTGCCGCCGGCTCGATCGACTTGTTCTCGTTCAATCAAGCCAACGGCGACCTGACCCCGGTGCAAACCTTTCCGGTTCCACTGCCCAGCGGCTACACCGGGGCAAAGAACGGCTCGGAAATCGAGATCGCACCGCTCGGCAACTTCCTGTACGTCTCGATGCGCCTCGACAACACCGCTCGAGGCTCACTCGTCGTGTATTCCATCGGGGCGAACGGCGCGCTCACGTTCGTCGAACAGCAGAGCTCGCGCGGCATCACTCCGCGGCAGTTCAGTCTCTCGAGCGATGGCAAGTTGCTCGTCGTGGGCAACCAGAGCTCAGCCACGATCGAGCTGTTCTCCGTGGACACGGTCACAGGAGCTCTCACCTTCGTCGCAGAGCAAGCCGTCTGCGTCAGCCCGCGCTTCGCCCGCTTCGCGGAGATCCGCTAGGCGCGCCGCCCGTTCATCGCAGGTTACTTGCGTGTCCGCGCGGCGCCGGCCCGCGCGGCTCCCGTGTGCTTGCTCTTGGGACGGCCACGGCGAATGACGGGCGGCTTACCAGCCCGCAGGAGCACAGCCGGCTGTACGGCGAGGGCATCGGCGAAATTCGCCAGGCTGCTCAAGGTCAGGTTGATTTCGCCCCGTTCCACGCGCTGGGTATACGAGAGATCGAGGCCCGCGAGCTCCGCCAAGTATTCCTGCGTCCAGCCCCGCTTGAGGCGCAAACGCTGAACGTTGCCTCCGAGCTGAAGCATCAGTGCGCGCGCACGAAGTGAAGCGGGGGCAGGCATCGGTTTGAGCATCGAGCGCTAACCCGACGCGCCTCTTCTTAATTAGGGTATGAGAGTCCTTTTTAATTTGACTGACGTGGCCCGTGCGTTAAAAGTAGCGAAGGAGGAGGGCAGAGTGGATTTCGAGCGCGCACCGCACTTGCCGTCCAAGGCAAAGCTCAGCTGGCAGATCTCTCGGTTGTCGCTCGACGCAGACGGCTCGAGCTGGTTCGCCACAGGTTGGAAAGGCAATCGCGTGGCGGTCATTCGCCTGCCCCCGCTCAGCGATCCCCGCTCCGAGGACGCCTGGCTCAGCCAAATCGAGGACACCTTCGAGGCAGGAGCGTTCGATGCGACGCAGCCCAATGGCTACTGAATTCTCCCTCGCCAGAGCACTGGCACTGAATATCGGTTCAGTATATGCTGCGCGGTATGTTCATCGATGCACCGTTGATGGTTGCGGAGCCGCGGCCGCGCGCTTGGCGTCAGCGCAGCGGCGATAAACGAGTGGCCAAGGACTCCCGAGCCAGAGCCACGAGCGCGCCGCCGCACGCGGCACCTCCGCCCGCGAAGAAGCGGCCAGGCCGCCGCACGGCCGCACCGCCCCCGGTTCCGCGCCCCCCAGACGGCTGGCAGAACCGTCTGCGCGAGCAGTCACACAATCTAGCCCGCGCAATCGAGCTGCTGGAGCAGGCCCGGGCCATGATGAGCGAACCCAAGAGCGTTTCATTGACGCGCGCCGAAGCCCTGCGGGGCGCAGGGCTGCTCACCTTGCTTGCGGCGTCCGAGCTCTTGGTCGTGGCCGGTTGGTTCGAGGCCGATCACGCAGTCAGTGGCGGCACACTGCAGCGTTGAGCACCGATGCCGTCGCTCGACCACGAGTCGCTCGTGTTGCTGTTTCGCAATCAGCCTGAGCTGGCAGCGCAGCTCCTTCGAGACGCGCTCCACCTCGAGTTGCCTGCATACACGCAGGCGCGGCTCGCTTCCTCGGATTTGACGGAGGTCGTGCCGACCGAGTTTCGCGCAGACGCCGTGGTTTTGTTCGTCGGCGACAAACCGGTACTCGGCGTGATTGTGGAAGTGCAACTCTCGCGCACGGATCGCAAACGCTTCACCTGGCCCGCCTACGTTTCGGTTCTACGCGCTCGTCACGAGTGCCCCGTCGAGCTGCTCGTTGTCGCGCCGGATCGCGCCATCTCCACCTGGGCAACAGCTCCCATCCATCTCGACCTCGCTGGGACCAGTATCATTCGTCCGCGCGTTCTCGGGCCCGATGCAATTCCCGTCATCACCGACCCCGAGCAAGCCGCGCAGAGGCCGGAGCTCGCCGTGCTTTCCGCCATGGCGCACGGCAAGGGCGACACGGAAACCGCGGTAGCAATCGCGCGAGCCGCGTCCTCCGCTCTCGGCCTACTGCCAGACGACCAGCAGGTGCTATATTTCATCCTCATCGAGTCCGCGCTCGGCGACGCCGCCAGAAAGGCTTTCGAAATGCTCCCTGAAGCAGAAAAAATCGTCGAAAAGTTCATCAGCGAGCAAAAGCAGCGTTCCTTCGACAAGGGCCGCGCTGCGGAGAAGGCCGCCGACGTCCTCGCGGTGCTCGAGGCTCGCGGGTTCGCCGTTTCTGATGCACAACGCCAGCGCATCATCGGCTGCTCCGATTTCGACACACTCACTCGCTGGCTCCGTCAGGCCGTCACGGTCGCTTCCGCTGACATGCTCTTCGAGTAGACCCTTGCTGTTCCCTTGACCTCGCGTGACCGCTGCGCTCGAGCAGAGGCGGGGCAGCGACGCACCGAGACCGGCTGGGGAGGGCGAGCCGGCCCGTAGTGGCACACGTTGGGGGCGGGTGGGGTCCGGTTTCAACTGGGGGCCACATCATCTACCCACGGGCGGGCTCCAAGACGGGCAACGGCGAAGCTTACATCGGCTCGAGATGCGCCAGAGCTTCTTCGGTCGTCTCGTTCCGCCGCCGTCAACGGCAGCACGACCTCGACATCGTCTCCGCGCGACCATCACAGCGGCAGCGCAGCCACATCAGAGTTCCAACGACGGGATCATAATCCCTTGCGCCAAAGGGTGCGTTTGCATTTGCGCCTATGCTCCCGTCGGGCCGCCTGTGTCTGTCTTGGGATTCGCACCACGCCGCGCACGTGTGGGCCAGATGGCTAGCCCACCTAAGCAAAGCGCAACAATGTAAATGGCTGGCAACTGTCCACGAGCAAAGGCGTCTGCTGCCTTTGCCTCAGCGAAAACCCCTGCATTGAACGTGTCGGCCTCAACTTCGCTTTTCTCCACGTGCTCAAAGGTATTCCGCCCGACATTGCTCAGAAAAACGGCGTACTGAACCAGTACCAGTAGGTGGACACCCACGACCACCAACCGCAGCAATTTCGCTTCAGCTCGCCAGAGGCAGAGCCCGGTCAGCACAACGACGAGATAGACCTTCCAATCAGTCAATTGCTGCCCGCGCCAGGCCAGGGGTGAGCTCGGAAGTAAGCGTCGGCATCCGATGCGCCGCGATTGATGGCTTCGACGCTGTTCGCGTCATCGATGCCACCGGGCTTCGTAAAGCGGCCGCCCCACAGTGCCAGATCACGCCCGGCATCTGGAAACGCATTTCCTTTGAGGGCAGTCTGATACACGTATCCTGCAAAGTAATTTCCAAACGTCGCCGCGTTCATTCGCCCCACACCCGGCACCCAAAAGTAGTCGCCCTTGAAAAATGGCGAAAACTTGAAGTCGAACTTTCCGCCGTAAAAGCCACCTTCGGTAAAGGCTTCACCGCAAACGCCGAAACGGCTGCTCGATGCAAAGGCCGCGATCTGGTCGGCTAGGATCCTCTGGGTCTCCCATTCGTCCCAATTCCTCGCACCGTTCGCATCAATCCAATAGAGCCCCGTCGGGTCCACAAAGTTGATCGGGTCGTTGCCGACGTACGTGTACAAATTCGCCTGCCCGCCACCAAACAGAGCCGGATCCTTGCTGATCCACCTCCCCACCCTCGGATCATAATCCCTCGCGCCAAAGTGAACCAACCCCGTATCCTCGTCGTACAGCCCGCCAGCAAATCCGAACGGCAGCGCGCGAGCGGCAAACGCCCCGGTGTCCTTCGTGATGGCCCGATTACCAAACTCGTCGTAGTCGATCCTCTTGACGACCGTGCCTGCGGTGGGGCCGCTGGTGACAACCACAGCACGTGGGCTGCCCAGCTGGTCAGAGGCAATCCGGAACGTCGTGCCGTCGGCGAGCACCATCACATCGGGTACGTTCGCGTGTGAGCCGTAGATGAAGCGCGATAGCAACGCTCCGTTACCATCGAGCACCGCGACGGGATGCAATCCGTCCCGATAGACATAACGCGTCGTTACGGAGCCCCCTACCTTCTGGATTCGGCGCCCGAAGCCATCATAGGCGTAGCTGAAGGTCATGCCACTCGGCAGTGTGCCACCAGTGAGATACCCCAACGGCGCGTAGTTGTACTCGGTGACGCCGCCATCAGCGGTCCTCTTGCTTCGGAGCTCGCCATTCGGCCAATATTTGTAGGTGGTTCCTTCGTAGGACGTCAGGCGATCTTGCGCGTCGTAGGCAGCAATCGCGGTGGTCGTGGACGCGCTGGTGCTGAGCCGATTGCCATTGAAGTCGTAGGTGTAGTGCCTCAGCAGCGTGCCGATGTCGTCACTGACCCTCGCCAGGCGGCCTTGTTCGTCGTAGGCGTATTCACGCACGCGTACCGCATCGTTCTGGACGGTCTCGCGCTTCACTCGCCCGAAACCGTCTCGTGCGTGCTGCGTTGACAGATCGTCGTACGTCACCGAATAGAACGGGGGCGACGTGCCCACCTTTGCGCTGTATGAAGCAAGCTCGCCATAGGCATTGGGGGTGTAAAGGTCAGAGACAGCGGAGGCTAGGGTGGCGCCGAAGGTGGTGCCCGTGATTGCGCCTGTCGTCGCGCTGTAGCTCAAAGCAAGCGTGTTGGACGCAACGGGGTCACAGGTCGAAAACGATGCGCACGTTGATGGCGACGCGCACGCCGCGACCGCCGCGCATTTTAGCAGACCGTCGGCGTCGTAGCCGTATGTCGTCTTGCTAGCAATTGTAGAGCCGCTGTGGGGCGTGATTGAGACCTGCTCGGTTTGCAATCGTAAGTCTGCGTTGAAACCGCGCGTGATGCCGGCAGAGCTGCTGCTACTGCTGTCCAACCAGGTCGTAGCTTCGCCCGTTGGCAACGGCCCGTCGTAGGTGAACGACTGTGAAACCGTCGCTGTCGTGGCTGTCTGAAGCCGCCCCTGCGTCGATCCCGTGCTCGCGGACGACGAGTAGTACTTGAACGTCGCGTTACCATCGTCCAGGAGATGCCCAGTGGTCGGCTCGACCTGATAGTCGATGTAGCGGTTTCCGGGTTGTTGAACGTATTCCAGCGCACCGTCACGGTTGTAGAAGAACGAAGTCTTGGGGTCGGCCACGTCCGGAACCGCCGGAGGAATGTAGCTGTCGAGTAAATTGGTTCCGGTATACGTTTGGTTGTGGACCTGCTTCCCCGGTGGTGTCATCCAGGGTGGAGTCACGGACTTCAGGTTACCTTCGGAATCCCAACCCAAGTCAGTCTCGACCGCGTCACTCGCGCATGCTGTCTCGGCAGGGTTCATGGTGCAGGTGGTCGAGCGCAGCGGTCGACCTGCGTTGTCGGGCTCAATGAGCGTGCTGATGGCTCCCCCGCTGTCCGTCACCTTGATGCGCTGTAAGTGCCCGGGCGTGTTTGTGCCCGCAGCATAGTAGAACAGCTGCGTCTGCCGCGCCCCTTGCGATACGGAGTCCAAGCGACCGTGATCGTAGTGATACGTAATGTCGTTGATCCCTGTCGCCGGAGTGACGGTGCGCGGACGGTTATGAGCGTCCACCGTGATCGTACTCGAGCGACCGCCGGGACTCGTGATCGTGTGGGTCTTCGTATTGCTGTCGAATGACTTCGTGAGAAAGGCCGCGCCGTTGAGGCTTACATTATCGGTCGATACGGTGCCGACAAGACTCTGGTTTCGGGTGACGACACTCTTTAGGTGGCTTGGGAACTCGGTCTGCACGAAATTGTCGTACGGCAGCCGGGAGGTGGGATCGATTGCCGTGGTCGTGGTCACTGTACGACCATCTCCAAACTTGATCGTCGCGTCTCCCTTCCGATTTCGCACGGACTCATTTTTGGTTCCATCAGCCAGGGTAACGGTTCGGGTCTCGCCGCCCGTGGGGTCGACTTTCAATGCAAACGACCGCGCGGCACCCATCGCGCTCGTGTCGGAAACAGAATAGCCGTCCGCGACGATCGGTCCGGAGACGGGCTCGTCGACTTTGGCGGTCGTTGGGACAACGGCAACGCCGTTCAGGGTGGCGGTACGCTGCAAGGATTGGAAGCCTACCGGGTCAGCGTCTTTCATCAACCGGCCAAGCGAATCATAAGCGAATGAGTGCAGCTTGCCGTTGCGATCCGTCATCGACCGCAACAGCCCGTTCCGATCGTGCGTCACGTTCGTACGCTGATGTGTCGCATCCTCGATGTACATTGCGTACTGAGTCGTCGGGTCGAGCTTGATCGTCGTCGTCTGCCCGAAGTGACTGGTGATCGTGACTAGGTCGGAGGTTCGTTCGATCGTTGTGTCGGTATTGTCTACGTCGTCGTGGACCGACTTCAGGCGGCCATCGATGTAATTGAACGAGAGAAGTGACTCTCCCGTTCGCGCGTTGCGTGTGCTGAGGTGACGCCCGTTCTTGTCGAAGCAGAACTTCTGTGAGCCGTCTTCAGAAGAAAGAGCGATCGCGCAGTCGGCCGAGCTCGTCTTTGGCGGCGCAGTCAGCCTGTAGATTCGAGCGGCATTGGCATACCAGTTGAAAAAATACAGTGATCCGTCGGGCCCGGGGGACATCGAGAAGACCACGCCAATTGGACTGTTGATTGCGCTCGCGCCGTCCGTGGGCTCTCCGGCGACGCCACCGCCCGCAACGATCACGCTGGTGCCGTCGGGATTGTATGTTCGCAGCGAATATTTGTTGGATGGGAAATCGGCATAGCTACCGAAGTATACCGTGCCGTCCGCAGCGACAGCGACGGCCGAATCAACGCGGGCTCTATCCGAAGGTAGCGCATCCGTACGCTCCGTACGACACCAAGCAAGCCCTGCTGCGTCGACTCGAATCAAGTCGTAACCAGTTCCGATCCAGAGCGTACCGTCCGGGGCGACCGACAGACCGAAGTGGACGCTTCCGAACCCCCCCAGCATTACTTCCTTCGCTGGTTTCCCGTTCGCGTCCCCGTTCGAGCTGCCGCCGGGGTTACAAATCGAATTAGCTGAACGGGAACCCGCTACCGTTGATACGGTATGAGCCTTGTCCATGGCGATTTTTCGCACCAGGTAGGTGTCTGCCACGTAAATCGTGCCGTCCTGGGCAACCGCAATTCCTCCCAATTGGCCGAATGTCGCGTGGTCGGCCGGACCGTCGATAAAAGCTAAACCAACACCGGTCCCTGCAAAAACTGTCGCCTTTTTCTCCGCAACATCGACACGCAACAGCTGGGTGCGTGTCGGGATATAAAGGAACTGGCCGTCCGGGCTGAATGCCATGGCAACGCCGACATCGTAAGGACTCCCGTTATTAGTACTGTCGCTCGGCAGCACTAGCACGTCAACGACGTTGCCAGTAGTCGCTACCACCTTCCTGAGGACAACCTCCCTCCATGGAGACAATGGAGAAACCTTTAGAAAGGCGAAGTAGACGTCGCCATTGCTCGCTACCGCCAAAGTCGGCTGGTGTTCAGCGACCGGAATGCCGGAATTTACAGCCGGCGTCTCGGACGGAGCAGACGTTCCCGTGCCATTTCCCGCGATCAGCTGAAGAACCCGTCCCCCCGCGCTGTTTCGCTGCGTGCCATCGCCTTGATACAAGACGCCGCTCGTTGGATCGTAAACGTGCATGGAGCTCAGGGTCCAGCCACCCAATCCAAGAGTGTCCGCGCCCCAAGCCGACAGTGTCTTAGTGAAAGTTCGCGTGTAGAGGACATCCGGCGCGACGCCCGCGACAACGGGATAGCCAGACGAAACGCTATCACTAGCGGCTGCATTCCCAAACAGGCCTGTAGCCTTATAGCTACCAGAATACACCTGAGTCGCTTGAATCGTCGCCAACTGCGAGCCGTTCACTCTGCGGCCTGCACCATCCAAGCCATCCCAGCTGATGTAGTTTTGGCGAGGGGCCGGCTTTATTTGGCTCCAGCTCCCGCCGGAGGTTGCCAGGCTTACCCGAAACTCCTTGGGATCAAGGGTCGTCGGTCTTGGTTGGTAGTCGACCTCAACACCACGCGGTGGAAGATAGCCGAGCGTATAGGAGCTCTTGTAGTTCAGCGCGAAGGGCGTACCCATGATCGGCAACTGCTCGCCGAGCGACTGCTCTTCGGCCCCAATGATGCTGCCAGACAGCTCACAGGGGTCTTCGGGAGCGTCAGCGCCACCGGAAATTGCGCTAGCGAACTCCGGGCACTTCGTACCAACGCATTCAACGCCGCCACCGTGATTGAAGTCGTGAACGCTGAAATGAGTCAGAGGCACGCGCCAGATGCGCTTCGGCGACGCTGGCGTGCCGTCCGGATAGCGCAAGGCGATGAGCGCACGATCATTGGCCGTCAGACGCTCGTTCGCGGGGGTCGTCGAATTCCACGCATCGGTATCGGCTTGCGTTTCCGCTCCGTCACCCGTGATGTCGATCACCGCGCCGTCGGCATTGTAACCGACCACGTCCAGGGCCTTCCCGTTGTGCTCGGGCACCCAAGCGGCCTTGTCTCGATCGTAAAAGCCATCCGGAACGTTGTCGCCGGTGCGCGTGCCAATGAAATTCTCGAGGTAGACAAACACCGGCTGGTTGAATTCCACGGACGCGGCGTTCGGTGCTTCATCCACCGTGAAATCCACCGCGTAGGTATAGAGAGTCGTCGCCGGCAACGCCGCGGGCATTCGCGACAGCGCCTCGGCCGATGTACCGACAGTAAACTCCGTCGCGCGCACGGTGATGCCACCGGTGAGCGTCGTCGTAGTGCCATTGGCTCCTGCCAATGAGATGGCGGTGGCGGTGGTGTTCGGCGGAAATAGCACGCGCGCAGTACGTTCGCCGCGCCGATCCATGGTGGCCGTGATGGTCGAACCGGTCGCCTCCTGGAAGGTGTTGCTATTGAGCGCCACGCTGGTGCTCGTCGCGCCGGATGGCCAAGCTCGGACGCTTGCAGGTGCGTCCAGCTTGACCATCACCACGTCATCAATGTGCGCGCCGGCACCCCAAATGGGCGCCGCACGACGATCGACCGGCAGATAGCCGGCCTTCGTGAAACGCAACACGAGCGGAGCGCCACCGTTGGCAACGATGTCGAACTTGCCATCGGCGCGCACCAACGTTTGCCCCGACTCGGGGTGATTCAGGACGACCACCGTCACGCCGAGCGGAGACGCGGCGTCGGAGAGCGCAACCGTTCCGAACAAGTGCGCAGCATGATCGGGGTTCAGTTGTCCGGGGTCCGTGCCCGGGCTCGCGCCGGTCTGGACGCCGCTAACGTAGATCGCCGCGAACAGGGCCCCCGGCGAGGATGGCACTGTATTGTCGATAGTACCACTAGAGCCGAACCCAACGGTAGGGATGCACGCGCCGCCGCTGCACGTGCCGCCCTGGCAGTCTCCGGAATTGAAAGTCCGCACGACGCCCGCTGTGGAGCTACACGTCTCCGTTACGCATGGGTTGCTCGTGGTGTTGAGCGCGATCGGAGTCGTGATGCAGCTGCCGGCCTGGCACGTACCCGGGTTTCGACACGGATCGTTGCTGAGGCAGATGGTGTTATTGGGGACGCTCACATGCGTCACACCACCAGACAGGGAACAGGTGTCCGCCGTACACGGATTGAAATCGTCGGTCGGCGGCAGCACGCCCGGCTGGCACGTGTGATCAGCCGCGCACAGTTCTGCACCATTGCAGGCATTGCTGTCAGAGCAGGACGCGCCGGAAGCGAGCGGCGGTCCCGCGACGCACGCACCACCGGAACACATCTCGTTGCCATTACAGGGGTTGCCATCGCTACAAGAAAGCGCTGTTGACGCTAGGTGCATCACCCCTGTAGGCCACGAGCAGCGATCGTCCGTGCACGAATTGCCATCATTTAGCGGCGGCGCAGGAGTCCACACGCAAGATGGCCCGTTGAGGGTCACATTACTGGAGCAGCGATCGGCATCTGCACAGGAAATCTTGCGAATCCGATTCGTCTCAGCGTCCGCGATGTAAAGGGTACCATCTTTTGATTGCGCTAGTGCACTGGGCGCTGAGAGCAAGGCCTGACCCGCGGGGCCGCCATCCCCAGAGTCACCGATCGTTCCGTTGCCGGCCACGGTCTGCACCAAGCCGTCGACCGTGACATGACGAATGGCGTGGTTCGAAAGATCGGCGACAAAGATGGACGGGATAGCTTCGTCGGTATTCTTCAAGGCGCCGATAAAGTGTGAGCGAACAAGATGTGGGTCGGCCGGCGCAGGGCTCGGGTCCGCCGCTACGCTCGTGACCGCGACAGCCCGCCTCATCGTGAGGCCCGAAGCACTCGACAATCCGTTGAAATCAAGAGCGTCGGAAAAACCGGGGCCTTGCGTGATCGGAAAATAGTTGGCAGCCGGACCGCTACCGGCAGGATTCAGGAACAGGTTATCCAGCAACTTGCGCGTGCCCTGTCCGGCCACTGTGACGTGCGGTGCGCCCATCAAGTTACCGACCGCATCGACCGCGCTCGGGTAATAGACACATGCGTCCGTACCGGGCAACGTGGCGCTGCTGCACGGAGCCCCATTGCCGCTCAATACGGTCCTGAAGTTCCCTGCGGTCGTTATCGCGCGAACCTTATGGGCAAGCAAATCAGCGACGACCAGCTTGAGCCAACTTGCGTCCGCGTTGCCGCTGGCGTGATTGATGGCTACCGACACGGGGAAGCGGAGTGGAATATTCGTCGCTACCCCATCCCCCTCGCCAATCGAGGGCGGCAGCGGAACATCAGTCGTGGCAGCGGTTTTTCGACCGGCAACCGTGTGTATCATTCCACTTGGGTCGACTGACCGCACCAACCCGTTGTAGGTGTCGGCGATATAGAGCGTGCCATCGGTGTCGCAAGCGAGGCCGTGGGGCTGACTCAGCGTCGCATTGATCGCCGGGCCGCCGTCCACGATCAATTGTCCGGATGGATTCGGTAGCGCTCGGAGCAGCAGTCCGTCGAAGTAGACGTCGTTTCCGACGCCGGTCTTCCGAGTCGCGGTCAATCGAACGCGTACGGTGCGCGTCCCCGTCGGTACGGCCCGGGTGTCACTGAGCAACGTCCATTCGGCGGTCCACTGCTGAAGGCCCGAAGTGTATGTCGCCAATGCGACGTTGCCAGCGCTTAGATACTGGACGACAATAGTTGCCGCGTCTGCTGGTTGGCTACCTTCGCTGCGCGACCGGACAAACCCGGAAAAATTGAACCACTGCGTTCCTCCATCGATGGCGGCCGCATAGGCGCTTACGTTGACGTCCTGATACATCTGGGCGACGCTGCCTGGAGCCGCCTGGAAATAGTGCTCTCCGTCCAACGGCTCCGGTTGGCCCTGGCCCGACTCGACCTCGTACCACCTACCTAACTGCGTTACCCAGCCCCCGACCAAAGACGAGGGCTCGATTGGGGTCTCTGCTCTCGGGTTCACGAGCAAGTTGCCGTAGGTCTGACCATTGGGAGCGGTTTGGCCCGCGACCGCCACCGTCATTTGGCCGCCACTGAATTTCACGACCCGATTATTGCCAGTGTCGGAAACATAGAGTGCGCCGTCAGGGCAGAGAGCGAGCCCCGATGGCGAGTCCAGCTTCGCGCTCAGTGCGGGAGTCCCCGACGGCGACCAACCGCGCGTGCCCACTCCGCCGAAGGCGGAGATCCAACCCGGCGCTGGCGGACCCGCTTGGCTCGGGCCGATAGTCAGACCGACTCGAACCGTCCATCCGGACACGCCGACGATATCTGCTTCGCCGTGGCCGTCGAAGTCGGCAAACTCATGATCGTAGCCGTTGAACCAGGTGGTCCACTTCGTCGCAGGCGCAAACGACGAGCCCGTCGACAGCCGCACTTGTACGTCAGTCTGAAAGGCGACGCCGACGAGATCAGCCATACCATCCCCGTTGACGTCGGCGAGCCTCGTATCGAAATCGACCGGCCAAGATGCCCAAGGCACGGCAGGCCCAACGAATGACGAACCGTTCGAAAGAGCAACCACGACGGTTGGTCCCGACCTTCCAATGATATCAGCCTTACCGTCACCGTTCACATCGGCAAAATGATGACTGTAATCGGAGCTCCAGAGCTGCCAGACTGCCCCTGCCCCGAACGAGGTGCCCGTCGACAGAGCGACCATCACGTCTCCACTTGGTCCGACGCCGATGATGTCTGCTTTGCGGTCACCGTTGACGTCTGCGAAATGGTGATCGTACGTGGGTGACCAAGAAACCCAACTCAACGCCGGGCCAGGGAAGGAGACACCGTTCGACAGCGCGACCACCACATCGGCCCCGGACGTGCCGATGGCGTCGGCCATGCCGTCGCCGCTCACATCAGCAAATTGATGATCGTAAGCGGAGCTCCAGTATTGCCATACGGTCCCGCCTGCGAAGCTCGTCCCGGTAGATAACGCGACCATGATATCGGTGCCCGGACCCACGCCGATGATGTCCGCCTTACCATCACCATTCACGTCCGCGTACTTGTGGTCGTAGGATGGATCCCAAGTCACCCACGGTGTTGAATTGGAAAACAACGCAGCGTGGGTCGACGCGACCGGTCCAGCGTCATCAGACTTAGGCGTTGACCCGCACGCCACTGTCAGTGCGGCGAATGCAAGCGCGACGGCGTGCCGCAGCCGGGGGAATATCACCTGTGTCCGCACGCTTTCCTCCGGTCGGCTCAATCGCGCCGCCCCCTCGTTGTCTTGTCCGCACCTCGCCGAAGCTCGAATCATGATTCCGATCTCTCACTATGCTCGCGGTTCGCTGTCCAATGCCGGCTCCGTGTCGCTGCTCCCGCCTGCGTCAACCGCGACATTGCCGCACGCTCTACGGCAGCTGAAGACGACGTGCTTAGCCCCCCGGTGCTTTACTCGACACGCTCTGACCTGTACCGATCGCGATCGAATGTCTCAAGCGGAAACCGCCTCACTGAGTGGCCCGCGGTTTCGCTCGCGGCGTTGTAAATGAACCCCCCTGTAAACGCCTGTCGGATTTCGCCAGCCGTGGCCATCCAGTTGGCGAGAGCCCGAACGCGACGGTACCACCCTTGCGAAGACGGGCAGCGCAATGACTCGCGTCGTTCATCCGACACGTTGACGAAGCACGGATCGCAAATCGCTCCGCCACTACCCGCGGCGTATCGCGCGTCACGACCCGAACCTCAACCGATGGCTTCACACAGCGCTTACGAAGTGAATTGCGGCTGCGGGACACTTGCGAACAGAGGGTCCCAAACCGAACCTTCATCACCCCGAAGGATGAAGCTTCAGACAGCGTCGACCTCTGACATCACCGCAACACCACGCGGCGGCTGATGACCGCTGAGTAGGTCGGTGTCCGCGAAGCGCCACGCGCGTGCCACACACGAGTGAATCAACCGCGATCAGAACACAGCGCGGTGGAGACTCGCGTGTACGTCAGATGTGCGCAACAGTGCGACTGACTCTCACGTCAATGCATGCTATTGAGTGCTCGACGTGGAGCGTGGCACTGATGGATGCTACGAACAAGTCATGCGTAGCTTTCATTTTGCACTTCCGGCGGTCGTGCTTGCGACCTTGTACGTGGCGTGTGCGGACCCGCCAAAGAAAAACAATCACAAGGGCGGGGCCGGCTCGAGCGGTGCGGCAGTGGTTGGCGACGCCGGCGCGATCGGCGATGCCGGCAGTGACTCCGGCGATGCCGGCAGTGACTCCGGCGGTGACGCCGGCAGCGGCAGTGGCGGAACCAGCAATGGTGGTAGCAACACCGCGGGCGGCAAGGGCGGCAAAGCGGGCGCGAGCGCCAACGGCGGTTCGGGCGGGCTTCTCGAAGCCGTGGGCGGCGAAGGCGGGATGAGCAGTGGCGAAGCTGGCAAAGCCGGCGGGGCACCGATCGACCCGCCGATCGATCCCTGCACGACGACGACCATTGGCACGTCCAAGCTGCCCGTTCCGCCGACGACGGGCACAGTAGCGCAGCCGAGCGGCGCGCCGGGCGGCTTCAAGGTGGTCAACTGGGCCGGTTTCAAGGGCGCCATCTCGTACACGTTCGACGACAACCTGGCCTCGCAAGTCGTCCACTACGACGACCTCAACGCGGTCGGCGTGCCGATGACCTTCTATATCGTGGGCTCGAGCGTCGGGAACAACGCGACTTGGACCAAGGCGGTCAACGACGGTCATGAGCTCGGAAACCACACCCTGCATCATTGCAATGCCGACGGGGCGAACTGCGGTTGGGGCCCGGGACAATTCACGGATATCGATAACGAGATCGATGCCTGCAGCGCGAAGCTCAAGACGAATTTTGGCGTCGACCCGCACACCTTTGCCGCGCCGATGGGCGACTCGGGCTGGGGGACCCCGGCCTTGCAGCGCTTCATCCTGAATCGCGGCGTCAACGACGGCAGCGTGTCTCCCACCGGCGGGGATGCGAAAAACCTGCCCTGCCACATCGCCAGCCTGAACGAGTCTGCCGCCAGCTTCAACGCCGTCAGCGATGACGCACGCAGCAAGGGCACCTGGCGCATCATCCTGGCTCACAACGTCGACCCGGCCATCACCGACGGTGGCTACAATCCGGTCAAGCTCCAAGACATCGTGGGCACCATGACCTACACGAAGGGCCTGGGAGACGTTTGGGTGGACACCATGGTCAGTGTCGGCGGCTACTGGACCGCGCAGAAAGCTCTGGCTACCGTCCAACCCGCCACGACCGGGACTACCAAGACTTACTCCTGGAAACTGCCGACGAACTTCCCCAAAGGGCAATACGTCCGCGCCACGGTCACCGGCGGCACGGTCAAGCAGTGCGGTACCGAGCTCGCCTGGGATGAGCGCGGCTACTACGAGATCAATCTCGACGCCGGCTCAGTAACCGTCTCGCCGTAGCGCGCGAGTCGAGAGGCACAGCGGGCAGCAGCCGCGGTCGTTCAGCGTCCGCGGCGGTTGCTCGCGGCTGGCTCGCGCGGGCGACGGATCGACGACGCCTCGACGTCGACGACGTCCGGGTCCCGGGGTCGAGCAATCGAAGCCTGCTCAGGCGAGCGTTCGGCCCACGCCGCACGCTCGCCGGGGGCTCAGAACGTCGCCTTGAGGCCGGCCATGGCGCCGTCGCCTCGCGGCGTGACGGTCGCTTGCACCGAGGGGCCGCTATCACCACTGCGACCCGCGAAGTAGAACGCAGCGGCGCCCGCGATACTCGCGGCGCCCACGCCGAGCGAAATGTACGAGTACGTGAACTTCTTGCGAATGGGATCCACGTCGTCGGGGTTGCACGCCGGGCTGCAGGTGTCGTTGAGCTCGTTGTAGTCGTTGACGCCGCTGGTGCGGAAGTAGACGAACGAGCCCAAGGCGACCACGCCGACGCCGCCGAGCACCCAAGTCATCACCGGAACGCCACCCTTCTTGGCGGGAGCGGCCTGCTCACCCGTGGAGGCGACCTTCGCGTTCGGATCTTTGAACGTGACCTCGACCACGCGCGCCTTGTCGCCCACGCGCGCTGTCTCGGCCAGCCGCAAGAGCCCGCGCTTCGGATGCACGAACACGAAATTATGCAGGCCCGGATCGACCGTGATCGGGCGGCCCGTGATCTGCTGGGCGACCACCTTGCCGTCCATTTCGACGCGCACGTCCGTGAGCTCTCCGCCCTCGGACTTACGCGCCGAAAACACCAACGTGGGTGTTTCGCTCTCGAGCGCGCTGTAGAAGTGCACGCATTCTTGCACGATGGCCGAGTTGCACACGAGCTGCGAGCACTCGAGCGCAGCGGCTTTCGCCGCCACGTAGTGCCCCGCGAGCTTTTCGGTCTGCGTCCGCTCGTAGGCGGCGCTGCACAGCTCACCGGGCGACTTGCTGGTTTCGGACTCGCCGTTCGTGGGAGCCTCGGCGGCGGGCGCTGCGCTCGCCGCTGGAGCTGCGGGCGTGCCCGCGGCCGGCGTGCCTGCGGCCGGCGTCGCAGGTCCCTTCGCGTGCGCGACGCCCGACGGTAGCAGACCCGCGGCGAGCAACAGCAACGGAGCCGAACGCCATTGTTTGATGGTCTTCATGATCCTCGTCCCCAATCTATTTCACGAAGGCAGCTACGAGCGAGAGCTATTTCGTCTTCAGGAAAGCGACGTCATCGAGATACAGGTCGTAATCTGCGCCCGGCGACATTCTGAACTGCACGGAGACAATTGCTTCCGGAGCGAACCTCGTCGGCGCCGGCAGGGTGCCCGGCTCGAGCACGAGGTCAGCGAAGGCGACCGTGTAGCGTTGCCAGGTTATTCCGACCGTTACAGTCTTGTAGTAGTGGTGGTCGCAGGCAGTGTTGGCTTGGTCGCACTTCATGCCCACAGGATCAGTGTCGATGTCGGGCATCACGACGGCTAGCGTGAGAGAGCTCTCGGCACGAGCCCAAAACGTAACACTGTCGTACGCGGAGGCGTCGTACGTCGTCTTGCCCGTGGGAAGGTGGGCCAGATCGGCACCGACGCCGGAACCCCAAACCGCGTAGCCCATGCCCGTCTCGTGGAGCCCTTTGGCGCTAGCGCCGCGGTTGATGACAACGGGAGTGGCGGACCCGATGGACCCTTCTGACATGTCACTGAAGTGATACCAGTTCCCAACACGGCCACCGAGCGGGGGCAGGTTGGTAATATCGCCGTCCTCGAAGTCGTCGATGATGGCCATCGGATCAACAACGATGTCAGCCACGCATTTGCCGGCCGAGGAGCAGGTCCAGCTCCCGCAATCTCCCGGGGTGTTGCAGTGCGCGCTGGGTGGACACGGTTTGGTCGCGGAGCAAACGCCGCCGCAATCCACGTCGCTCTCGTTTTGATTTTTGGTCTGGTCGCTGCAAGTCGGGGCCAGACACTTGTTGTTGGAGCAGATCGCGCTCAGGCAGTCCGACGCTTCTTCGCAACGCTGAGCCGCGTCGCACTTCGGGCACGAACCACCACCACAGTCCACGTCTGTCTCGGTGGATTCTTGCGCGCCACTGATACAGTGATCGGTGCACACGCCGTCTTTGCAGTACTCGCCCGTGCAGCCCGAGTTGTCAGTGCACATCATGCCGGTATCGCAAGCGGGGCAGCTGCCACCGCAGTCGACCGCAGTCTCGTCTTGGTTCTTGACCTTGTCCGAGCAGGTCGGGGCGGTGCAAACCAGATTCTTGCAGTAACCGGTATCGCAATCCTTGTTGACCTTGCAGTGGTTCCGCGGCGGGCAAACGTCACACTTGGTTCCGCCGCAGTCGACGTCCGTCTCGAGCCCGTCCTTCGCCCCGTTCTCGCAAGAATCGACGACCTCCCCACCACCGCCGTTGCCGTTGCCGGCGCTGGAGTTGCCACTGCCCGCCGATCCGATGGGCCCGACATATTCAGCCGAGAGCGAGTCCAGGTCAGGCACACAGGCAGACGCCAGGTACAGGGAAAGCGCACAAGGAACGAATAGTTTAATGACGGGATGCATCGGGATGTGTGGTTCTAATCAGGGGCGCGAAGCACGAGCACGTGTTGCACGCGAACCGATGACCTTCGAGTCTAGCAGAGCTCTCCGTCGACATCGAATCGTTTGCTCACGCGCACTTCGAAACCGAGGTTCGGCAATCACTGGGACGGGACGCGCGCCTGATGGTCGACAGGACGCACGACGTTACCCTACGGCACGTTGCAAGAAGCCCCTAACGGCACTCCGGACGAACGCGTCGAATACCGTCCTTATCGAGGAAGATCGGATTGTCGCAGTTGGGCTTCGCGGGCGCAGCCGCTGTGGGCGCAGCGGTTACCGGAGCCGCGACTGGCGGTGCAGCTGCGGTCACCGGCGCAGCTGGAGCCACCGGGCGGCCGATGTGACCCATGTAGCGGCGACTGGTCGCTGCGTCGCTCGGACGTGCGGCGCGCTCCACCGGCGTCAGGGTGAGCGCGATGGTCGTATCTTGAGCCGGCGAAAACTCGCTCGTGGCGTTGGCGAAGCCGGGCGCTTCGGCGCGCAGCACGTGGGCCTTGCCGTCCGCGAACAGCAGCTTGGTCGTGGGGTTCGCTGGCAGCAGCTCGTCGTCGAGGTAGAGCTTCGCCTCCGCGGGCGTCGCTTGCAGCGCGACGGACACGCGCACCGCGGCGGCGGCAGGCGCTGACGCGGCGGTCTTGGGCGCGGCAACCGCTTCCGTCGCAACCGGCAGCTCACCCGCTGCGCCACGCCGCCCCCAACCGTAGAAGGCGACTGCGCCGAGCAAGGCGAGCAGGGCAAAGCCTGCGACCAGGCGACGCTTGCCACGGCCGACTTCGATCGGCTCGACGAGCATCGTGTGAATGGATTCGGAGGTGGCGCCGCCGAGCGTGCTCGAGCCGCGCGCCGGCCGGGGCCGCTCGCGGGAGACGGAGGAGTTGTCCGTTTGGATCAGCGTGAGCTGGCGCTCGACCAGCGCTTTGAGCTGCGCGCGCGTATCGGCGAAGAGCGTGGACACGCAGCGCGCGATGTCCCGTTGCTTCGCCCCCGACGCGCCGAGGTGCTCGAGGTAAAGCTCGAGATCGTGCTGCAGCTCGAGCGCCGTCGCATAGCGATCGTCGGGCTCGCGCGCGAGCGCCTTCATCACGATGCGGTTGAGCTCGTCGTCGCACTCCGGGTTCACGCTCTGCGGCGTCGGCACGTCACCGCCGATTGCGCGGCGCATGATTTGAACGTCCGGCGTGTCCTTCCACAGCTTCACGTTCGTGGCGGCGGCCCACAGCATGCAGCCGACCGAGTACAGATCCGCGCGTCGATCGACGGCACCGCCGACGATCTGTTCAGGCGCCATGTACGCGATCTTCCCCTTCATCACGCCCGCGGCGGTGTGGGTCGACGCCGATGTCGCTTTGGCGATACCGAAGTCGAGCACCTTCACTTGACCGTCGTAGGTGACGAACACGTTCTGCGGCGAGATATCGCGATGAACGAGCTGCAGCGACGCGCCTTCGTAGCCGCTCAGCTCGTGCGCGTAGTGCAAGCCATCGAGCGCGCTGATGATGATACGCAGGTGGAGCGCGAGCGGCAGAGCAGCGCCCTCGGCGGCCGCGCGCCTGGTCGTCGCTGACAGCGATTGACCCTCGAGGTACTCCATCACGATTACGTGGCGATCACCTTCGGTGCCGACTTCGTACGTTTGCACGACGTTCGGATGATTGAGCTGCGCGGCCAAGCGCGCTTCATCCATGAACATCGAAAGTGCGTAGCCTTCGGTCGCGAGATCCGGCAGCAGTGCTTTCAACACTACGAGTTTGTTCACGCCGCCGGGACCGCTGGCCACGGCCAGGTACACGTTCGACATGCCGCCGCGACCGAGCTCGGATAAAATTCGGTAGCGTCCAACCTGCAACGTCGGGCGCTCGAAGCTCAGGCCCTCGGGTTCGTTGAAGCGCGGGCTGCTCGCGCTCGAAGGACTGGTCAAGTCATTGGTTGCGGATCCGGAGCCCATGGTACTGGGAAGCATACAGTGCAGAGCGGCGCGCCGCACTGTCTCGCAAGAGTGCGCGTCGCAAAAAAGCAAAGACCACCTTCGGACTCAATGTAGGCCTGTTTGCTGGCTCAGCGCGCTCGGCGATCAGATTTAGGCGCTTTCACGCTGCAGCGCAGGCACGCACGACCTCGCAGCCGCACCTGAACGGTTCGCCAGGGTGTTGATTGAACACGGTGTGCGCCCCGCGCGAGATCGGTTCTCGCCACTCCGATGGGCCCGCGCTGCACGTGCACTCACCTCGCGCTCACGTGCTGCGAAAGGCTCGCCGCGTGGACCGCTATGCGAGGCACATGGCTCGCTGCGTGATCGTCACGACACAAGAGTGCACGATGCCAATTGCCATTGGAACCCTCGTCGCTACTGGCGGACTCCGCCAGTCCGCGAGCAGGCGCTGCCAGGCCGTCGACCGAGCACAGCCGCGCCGCGGCCCCGCACCCGAACCGGATCCGCGCGGACCTCGGCCTTTTCCGGGGCGAATGAGCCGGCCCGCGGGCGTCGTCCGGGTCCGCGGTCATTGTCCGTGCCTTACGCGAGCACAAGAATCACAATGCGCGCATGGCCGCTCGGGAGTCAGCAAGCGAGGTGATCGACTATCGACGCTCGGCGGGGTTGCCCGGCGTCGAGGTGATCGACGCTCAGCGCTCGCCCAGGGATTGGCGGGTCATCCCCGAAGGCTTTGCCGTGGTCATTTTCGGAACCTGGCAGGGGCGCGCGCGCACCCGCGGGCAGTCACACATCGGGCAACCGGGGCTTGCGTTCTGCAATATGCCGGGTGAGTTGCTGGTTGGCACTCCGCACGGAGGCCCGGGGTCGTTCCACGTGCTGCAGTTCGAGCCGCACGTGCTGGAGCAGTGGTTGGCAGAACAGCAGCCCAGCTCCGTGCGTCCTCACTGGGCCGCGGTGATGAGGCCGATTTCCGCGCGGCTTACCCGGAATTTTGCGGGATTTTTTGGGATATTCGAGGCCGCCGCGTCAGCGCTGGAGGTGCAGTCACAGGCACTCGAGCTGTCCGAGCTCATGATCAACGAGTTGATCGAGGGCGCGCGGCCGATGCGCCCGATCGCAGG
>Ga0247774_1000304_pt1 | contig 23832 bp, 15 predicted proteins | sample UWRJL001104B6_FD_179933 | JGI IMG/M metagenome (GOLD analysis project Ga0247774, IMG submission 179933) | Plant litter microbial communities from Arlington Agricultural Research Station in Wisconsin, United States - UWRJ-L001-104B-6 | ecosystem: Environmental > Terrestrial > Plant litter >... | reverse complement strand
CGCGATCCCCGCCACGCCAGTTACCACCACCACCACCACTAGGAGGGGGACGCGATTGGGCGTAGTCAAGACGAAGAGAACGACGAGCGCGGCCCTCTCCTATCTCGGCGCCTTGATTGCTCTCAAATGCAGACTTGGCTTCCTCGACTGAGTTGAACTCAATATAGCCGAATCCTTTCAGTTTGCCAGAGTCACTAGATGAGCACATGTTAGCGTTTCTATACTACCCAAGGGAAAAATGTGGGAGTGCATACGGGTCTGTCGGCAGTCGCACATTCTTCGGCTCCACCGTCTGAGCGAAATATTCCCAAACTTCGTCCCTGGAAATTTCAAATGGCAAGTTGCCAACGAAGAGTGTGTTGCTCTCTGGGCTCACCACATCACCAAAAGCCTTGGCCCGCTTTTCAATCCGATTCTGTGGTCCCGAATCTTGGCTTTTTGGCGTGCTCAAATCAACATGGATAGGTCGTCCATCGATCTCCTTGCCCTGCATGGCCTCCATGGCGGCACGAGCAGTTTCGGCAGAGCTGAAGTCAACATAGCCAAAGCCTCGGCTCTTTCCGGGATTGTCCTTGTGTGTAACAACACGAGCCTTAACAAAGCCCTCGAAGTCCTTGAATTCCGAAGTAAGCCAGTCATCATCGATGTTCCAGCTGAGACGACCGACGAAGAGGTTGGAGCTTTCGGCCACGCCAGTGTCATCATCGAACTTGGCCTTCTTCATAGGAGCTGCGTCGCCATCCTCCAACTTGCGCTTCTTAGAAGATTCTTCGACCGCTTTCTTGGTAGCTTTCTTCGCCTTTTCTGACTCCGAGTCAGAATCAGAGCCGTCAGAATCGGAATTGGCATCCGAGCCCTCCGAACCAGACTCCTAGCTGAGTTAGAATATGCTCCCAAAAAATCGTAAATGCTGCGACTTACAGCATCCGCTGTCTTTCCGCTGGTCATTTCCTCGTCGGAGGAGTCTGACGAGTCCGAGGTATCGTCCTCGTCAGCGGCAGGAGCCCCGTTGAGCTTGACGCCATTGGACTTGGGGGTCTTTGTCTTGGGCTGAATCTCGGCCTCAGCGTCGGAGTCCGAGTCGGAACCAGACGAGTCGGAATCGGAAGCAGGAGCCTTGGCACCCTTGACTTTGGCACCCTTGACCTTGGCACCATTCGCCTTGCCATTCACGGTAGGTACTTCATCCTCATCAGAGTCCGAGTCGGTGCTGGAATCAGAGTCGGAACCATGAGCATTTCCATTCGTCTTCTTGCCTTTCGTAACAGGTTTAACAGAATCCATTTCATCGTCAGAGGCAGATGAGTCGGAATCGAAATCCGAGGAGTCCGACGCCGAACTATCACTATCATCCTCAGAAGAGGCCTCTGCTTGTCGTTTCTTTGACTTCTTGTCGGTAGCGGACTTGGCTGCCACCTTGGCTAGATCCTTGGACTTGGACTTGGATGTCTGCGATGGTTTGGTGACGCTGCTGGACTTGGTCGAGGCAAGTGGGTTAGACTTCGGCTTTGAGCCCTTGGCTTCCTTTGTTTTGCCCATCGCTGCTACGAATTCCGTACGGTCTGTTTGTGGTCTTCTTGTCCGTGTTGATTGTGTAGAAGTAGCGGTCGACTTCTGGTGAGTTAAGGTGTCGATGTGAAGAAGGAAAGAAATTTCTTTTCGCCACGACGTGAAGAAAGACCTTCAAGTTTTGGAGACCAACCACCGACCCCACCAGGTTAAAAGAGAATTTTTTTTCACCTGCCCCGCAATGGTCCGTGCGCTGCATAGTGTTGCAATCAGGGTGTCCTAGGAAATTTAGGCGGTGTGACAATGCATGACAGTTTCCAGCTTGTGCAGAAAAAGTGTAGAAGGTACTCTCCGTTCGCCGAGCAGAGTCAATATTGGTTAGACGACATGTCGGCTCAGGAGCGACAGTTTATTGAGATTCTGCCTTTTTTATCTAGTATTTGTAAGGAACGTCCTAGACTAGCCTAGGCTTCCCGGCAGTGATGGTTGTCGCTGTCAATGAAGCTACTACGGTCTATCAAGCTAGTTTTACAGCTATAGCTTTTGGTATTCAAGCTTGCCCTCGAGCTTCTTCGCCTCGGCCACTTTGCGTACGGCCCTGTTAAAATCGTCCTGGATAATCGCGTCCCTCTCTGCCTTGAGGGCAAATAATCCACTTTGAAACAGTTAGTTATACGTGGGTCATATCTCGAGCCGAGCACAAATGGACGGCATGGTAGGACAAGTCGGGGAAGTAGATTGCACTCACGCTTCCGTCACCACGTTCCTCAGATCGGCACCATTCAGCCCATCGCTCATCTTTACGACACTCTCAAAATCAATCTCACCCTCGGTGATGACGCCTTGTGCATGAATCTTGAGAACCTCTAGCCTGCCCACCTCGTTCGGCAGCGGAATCTCAATCTTGCGATCGAGACGACCCGCTCGCAGCAGAGCCGGGTCGAGCGTGTCGGGCCGGTTAGTGGCCATGATAATCTTGGTCTTGCCGAGGTAGTCGAAACCGTCGAGCTGGTTCAGGAGCTCCATCAACGTCCGCTGGATCTCGCGATCGGCTGACGTGCCCTCGCTGAAGCGGCGTCCGCCGATGGCATCGATCTCGTCCATGAATATGATGCACGGTTCGTGTTCCTTGGCGTAGCCAAACATTTCGCGGATCAGTCGTGCCGACTCGCCGATGTACTTGTCTACAATGGCCGACGAAACAACTGCCGGTTATCATGTCGTGTTAGCCATTTCTGCCCCCTTTCGTCCCCGCGCTCTACAATGATGCAGAACGCGACACCCGTTCGGCGAACTTGCCTTTCAAAAAGTTGGTCTCGAGACTGCTTGCTACTGCGCGAGCTAGGAGCGTCTTTCCCGTTCCGGGCGGCCCGTAGAGCAGAACGCCCTTCGGTGGCTTGATGCCGACTCGGAGGAACAGCTCGGGATTCTTCAGTGGCAGCTCGATGACTTCGCGAAGCTCCCGGATCTGATCGCTTAAGCCGCCGATGCCACTAAAGCTGACCTGGCCAGGATCCTCCAGCGACATGTTGTAGACAAGGGGGTCGACTTCTCGTGGAAGCATTCGCATGATCGTAAGCGTCGTCATATCGAGCGCGACACGAGTTCCCTGCTTGAGCTTTGTTTTGTCGACCTTGGACCGGCAGCCCACGACGTACCTCGGTCCTGATGATGCTTTCACGATGACTGATTGATTTACACCATGTCAGAAACGATGACCAGGACAGGAGTAGGGGGGGAATAACTGGCTTGGACACATAGAAAAAGAAGACATAATCAGCACAAGAAGGAACGTACATCTCTCGTCATCAAGCTGCTTGAGGACCTCGCCAATTATCTGCCCGACGCTCTGAAGTGCCTTGATGTTGTCTTCCGTCTTGTCGTATTCCTTTACCAGCTCCTTGATCTCGAGCCGTAGAGCTTTGAGCTTAGCTTCCCACTCGCGGGACTTAATAAGTTCGGCCCGGTAGGCGTCGAGTGCCTGTCTGCGTTCTTCTGCCATGATGGTTGTTTTGGTGGTAGGAAGTGTTTCGCCTGGCAGGTTACTTGTGGTCGGAAGTTCGGCGACGCGAAACACGGACCAGGGTCAGTTGCACTTTAGTAATGGCCGATGCTTGCTAAAGAGATATGGATATGGTCGTGAATCAAGTCTGCCAAACCCTTCTTGAAGAGATGGAATGGGAAGGCGATTGGATTGCAGATTTGGTCGGCTCGAGAAGAAGCTTACCTCACAGCTGGAGCCTTGCAGGATGGATGCAGGGGTTATTTTTCCGAAATATTGCCGTGCTCCCAGATTTAGGTCGGTACATTTACAGTGTGCCTGGTAAGCTATGATAGCTCAAGATGACGAATTCAACACGGCCATGTCAAAAGTATCTACACATTCATAACGTCGCGTCGAATCGTCACATCAAAACATCACCAATATAATCCTTCTGCAAGGTTATCAGGGAAATACCCTTTAGTCAATGCCTCAGCAATAGCTCGATACGCTTAATAATAATAAAAAGCTCGTATTCGCAGGGCCTTCGAGCTTGCAGAATGTTCATGTCTCTATTTTTTTCAATTCTGACACCTCTACGGGGTGGTTATAGTTTTGGACTAGGGAGGCTAATTTCGTCCCTTCATTGTCCCACCGCTTGCCTAAGTATGTCGCGCTATGTACAACTCCCTTAGACCTTCACATTGCGACTCGTATTTTCCAGAGATGCTTAAGAAGGCGCGGTTGCTTCCCATCAACATGTGGCTCCGCAGATCTCGGTAGGTGCCTCTGGGTCGCAAAACTATTTTTTTTTTGAACACTGTCAAAGCTATTTCCACCGAATAAGAGAGTAGAGTTTGAGCGCCAGGGCCAATGCTTGGGTATATCATTTGGAGACCGAAAACTGGTCTCTTGGAAGGACTTGACTCTACTTAAAAAGTAGGGTATTTCATGAATCTGTATCGAGGAAGCGTGAAAGGGAGAGTTCGCCAGAGCAAAGGTGAAATGCTCTCCACCAATTCTCACAACAATTAGAAGCCTTAGTAAACAATAAAAAGTCGGTATCAACCCCATATTCCGTGCCATGACTACTGAAGTTCTGGGTAATCCTCCTTGCCAAATGTAGGCCGTCAAGTCACGATCTCTCCCCCCCCCCAAAGCCCCCCCCCCTTTCCTTCCCCCGTGGCAACCAACACCTTCGTCACGGGACTATGCCGAGCTCGTTTGTAATTTCCTCGCGTACCTTCCGGCACCACTTGAAAATGGCATTTTGGAAGTCGGCCCACACAGCCGGTCCTTGGTTGTAGACGATACCGAGTGCATCAACCTTCAGCATCACCTCCCAGCGGAGCTCGGCGGCCTTGACCCAGTAGCGGATGTTGTCGGCGCACCGGTACGGTTTCTGAGTATCGGCGTGAAATGTTCCAATGGCCCCGAACCGGCGTTGTGATTTTTGAACGGCTGCATTGTGAAGCTTGACAAGACGAAGTCCATTTTCCATAGCCTTCAAGAACGGTGTGGGTAGTTCGGGAGTCCCCTCAACCGGAGTAAATTCCGGGAGCGGTTCTGACGTCGGATCAATCGACCTTAGAAATGCGAGCTCTCTCTCAACCTCCCGTCCGGTCCAGTCTCCCGCCAACCATATCCAGCTCTCTCGCTCCTCGCGCTCGGAAGTTTCAATTTCCTCCTCACGATTAAGCATGCCAGAGACGCTCTGGAGCCACGTCTCCATAGTCTTGATCTCGTCATCTCGTATCCCGCCAGCAAAATCTCGGCTTGCGCTTTGCCTCAGGACATCCATAACCGACAGCAAATCCGCTCTGACTTCCTTCTCCGGCTTGATTGTGTCTAGTCGGTCTGGATGTTCGTGTGTCGTGTAATATACCTTGGCTGCGCGAATGGCCAAAGTCATGACGTCTAAGATGTGCAACCCTTGCAGTTCATACCAACCGTGAGTATTTTCTGAGCATCCATCACCCGATTGTCCACCGGCAGCTCGCGGGGTGCGAGCGTTGCTCTCTTTTGCTTCCCTCAATGCCTTGCCTGCCGTAGCCAACGCGCCTGTGAGGTCGTCCTTCAACTCTTTTATAGTTGGAGGGCGGGGGACAGGCTTCTCGACGTGGTTGTAGGTGCTGACGGTTGGTGGAAGCATTGAAGGGTCCGGTTCGTCTATGTTGTAGAAATCTTCGGGTTCAATCGGGCTCTCGGTAATGGGAGACTCAACGAGCAGAGGGGCTCCAAAGCTCTGCGCCGAAAGATCGGGGCTACTTCCAACGGGCGAATAGGACGAGTCTACATCGGTCCCGACAATCCTGGGTGTAACAGTATTCGAGACGAGATCGGAAAGGTCAAGCGTGGCCCGCTGCTGTTGCTTCTTCCTGGCAAGTTGTGCGCCTTTCCCGTCGAGCAACCCCGTCCGGGCAAAGTAATACTGGATATGTGCAATGCTTCCCAAGCTCAGAACGCTCTCTCTTGATCTCGCACTTGCCGCAAAATCCGTTCCTTGGGGCCTTACAAATCCCCTCCGCTTGCTCTTGCCATCCAGACTGTATGACGACTGTCGTGAGATGCTGCTGATATCTGAGGTTCGAGACCTGTAACTAGCAGAAGACTGCCGGGAGATTTCACTTCCGAGCGAGTCTCTCGACGGCCCGTCGGTACTTGATTCATGTGAAGCTGTCGATGTTGTCGAGAGGCATCGAGAAAGTCCAGGACATGCCCCTAGGGCAGGAGTAGGAGATATATCTTGCGATGGAGATCCACTTCGGAACGTAGGAAGGTGGTCGTTCGGTGCTGTAGAAGTCATGATGGTTGTCTCGTCGGGTTGATGAATGATGCGCTGTGGCTAGGCGTAGTCGGTTGATGTCGACAAACTGTTGATAGCGTTTCACGAATGCGGACCTTGTGCAGGCGACGGTCCGTCGTGTCGAAACAATGAAATGTCTACATAGAAGCAAGAAGGAAAATTCGGGAGAGTGTAGAGCGGGTTCCTGCAAGGAGCGACGAGAAGCAGTTTTGAAGCAGTCAAATATAACGCAGAGGGGAATTAAACAACGAAGCAGGCAGAATTCGGAATTTCAAGCGAAGGAGCGTGAATGTTTGTGTTTGGCCCGTCATCAAATGGCAAATCGGCAGAAATGGTCTTGAGACGGACCTGGAGTAAAATCGGATATCCAGGGGTTATTCAAGTATTCGCGGGAGAGAACGAAAAAGTACGCCTAAAATGAGGGGGAGCCACGCGCCATAACGAGTTGCCAGAGTAAAGGACCAAAACGGCAAGGCCACAGAACACGCGTGGATCGACACGCTCGTTGGCTTCTCCTTTCTGTCCCGAAGCCTCTGGTTGCTGAGTCGTTCACGCGTCCCCGCTTTGCGTTGCTGAGGAAGTCGTGGGTACAACTACTAGCTTGGTAGTTAGCCACCACTAGTTGTAGCCAGGTACGCCGCTGGATGGATGAACAGCTTAGGTTCGTGCCGACTGGCTCGACAGGTGAAACGAATGCAATTCGAGGATTGCTGAACCACTGAAATGGAAACCCGAGGGAAGGGAAAACCCCCCCTCATTTGCCAGCATGAGGCTTGCTGCTTCCTGAATCCTGCAGGTTTAGCTCTGAACCTTCTTTGAATGTATGAAGATACTTTGTAGGTACTTTGAACCAACTGGGAGTTCCAGGCATGCAACGCCACGGCAGGCCGATGAGCACAGCAACTTTCTTGACAGCAGTAACGGCTAGCACGTATCGTACCACGAGGTAACTTGCGAGTGCTGCACAGGATAGGAGAGCCATGGAGAATGCCAGGCAGGGATTTAAATTGAGCAATGTTGTCAATGGCAGAAATGCTGAATATTACCTACTCTTCGGACGACTGATGTACAAGGACCAGTGGTCATGCGCCTGGTTTTCGGTTCTGGATTGCAAGGTTGCTGAGCCTTCATTCGCACACCCCTTTCTCTTCAGTATGATGCCGCGACATTCCGGAGCTAGTTCTGGCACCTATCTCGATTTGAGTGCGCTTCTCCCAGGCAACAAAAATTTGCTGCAGATCTGACCCAGCAGCACATCGGCGTGTCGTCGCCCACAAGAGATCCGCGATCCACCGGAGCTTGTTGAGGTACGAATAAAGTGTGGTTTGAGGGCTTGTCTCTGGTGTTGCCCTAGCAGCGGACACTCCATGATTGAACCTGTCCCGAGCAATTTCACCAAATTTCTGATGCCAGGCTGCTAGCTTGCAACTTGTGGGAAATAGGGATGTGCTGTCCTCGATGTTCAAGAGATTCCAGAAAAAGTCTCAACCTCAAGTCTAGGTATTCCCTCCAGCCGACCAGCATCGAGAAGTGAAGCTCGGTTCATAACGTCAGGTCTGTTTACAAATATGCGTCCCGAGTTCGGCACATCAATACCAACAGGCTTGCATATTGTGTTGTCCCTTGCATGCGGCAGATAGCAAAGTTAATCAAAAAGAAACGGGTTCCGTTTAGAAGGCAAAGCGACGTCATCATTGACACTATTAACACATGTCAACCTCGCTGGTGAGAATCCACAGCGGCGAATACGATTTCACATCTACAGTGTTCATCTGCGACGTGTTCGTATGCTGGTCGCTCGGAGATTGGCCTGCCAGCCTGCGCCTGCCAAACTCAAAGGACTCGGGGTGCCCAAGTCTGCTCGGCCAATCTTCCAGTGCCGGCTGACCGCTTTGACTTGGTGTTCTTGTAACCCCTGCCAATGACGGGTTGACGGGTAGCCTTTTCTACAAATGGTTAAAGTCTTCATCTTGGAGTGTTCGTTGAGAATGTCAACCCTGGTACACGGGTGCCGTCAACTACCGTGGAACCGTGTTCGTAGCGTAGTAGCATCAATCCAACTCTGCACTTGGGATTCTAACCATCAAAATTGCGAGCAGAATCGGAGGCGTCGCCAAGCAACCCGGCCTGGCACTGGGATAGGGACTCAGACGAAAAAGAGAGGCAAATCCGGTCCATCTCAATCGGCGTGAGGAAATATAAGACATCTGTATAAAAAAAAATATTATAAAAAATAGGCTGCAGCAGACGAGTAGGGAGTACAACGCGATATAAGTCGGATTATGAGTTGGGATACCCCGTAATCATCCGGCGATCACCAGAAGGTTGTTTTGTGTGTCTCGAAAGGTGGGGGAATCAGGCCTTGCCGCGAGCTCAGAAAAGAATGAAGTGTTTCATCGCCTATCCATGATTCCCATGGACCTCGTGTCTTCTCGGACCTTCCGACGTTGAAGGGAGAAGAGAAGGAAGGGAGAGAGGCCAAAGAATGATGGTTCTGAGGGACCACCGTCTTTTGTATGCCTGTCCAGAATAATATGCGAGATACCACGACCGCGGGTAGGGAAGGCGGCTGACCAGGTGGGTAGCACCCGCAATGTCACCACTCAGGACGCCATATCCCAAAGTTTGAACAAGCTCCTCTCCATCTGAGCGCGTCTCCCTTGCAAGCCATCAATCTCAAGCCTTGAGGCTGTCTGGGAGTACCACATCCAGCTAGTAATTAGTAGGCCAGATAAAAGTCGCGAAATAAGCTTCCATTGGTAGCCGACAACGTTTCGCTGCCCGACTGCCAACCTTGCCAGCGGTGGTTCGCTACCTCGCAATCGTCAGGCCAGGGCTTGTGAATGTTTGGTTGCGACTCTGGTGCAATGTCCTTAATCACATCTAGCTCCCAGCTCTCCAGACTTTCTTTTGGTCCTTTACTCCTCGTTCTCTCTCCAGATTCATTTTCGGCTTTTTTTTTCATTCCATTCCTTAAACCCTAAGTTCTGATCCCCATCTTTAGTCCGCCTCTCCTTTTCTTGGCGACAGTTTTCCCACGACAGCTTCCCGCCGCCGCTCCTTTGTCAAACATTCAAGTTCGAGTTCCCGGGCAGCTGTAAACCGCTTGACCAGAAGTATCCACGAAATCGATTTATTGTGCTGCCTACTACCGGCTTCCCCACCATCCGACAAACCGACCAAGGCCTGATCAATCCAGAGAGGACCGAGGATCTGCCTCCCGTTGCTCGCCGCCGCTTGATTGCCAATCATAGCTGCATCCCGAAGCTGCACCTATCCCCAGATGCCCCACTGGCAGCTGCAGGTTTGAGGAGTGGTTTCCAGGCATCGGAATTCTTCAATCAGTCGTTGGCTAACCAGTCTACGGCTACTGAACCGAGCAGAGTAAGCACATCTGAAGTACCGCCACGGGGCGCTCTATTTTCTGCAGGGCTACCGGCTGTAGACCGGCTGGTCTACATGCTCGGAAGAGGAGCTGAGAGGCGCTGCCAACAGCTTCGAAATGGTTTAGAAAGGAATTGAAAATAACTGGATTTTAGGGCCAGCGATCCATTCCGAAGTGGCTCCCGACGGTAAATTCCCAGCTAGCTAGATGACCACAGTCGGGGTCGTTCAGGGGAGCGCCAGCGGCCTCTTGTCATCCATCAAGCCTAGCAATCCGAGCAGTGATGACATTCCTGCGCGTGAGCTAAACCGCACGCTCCATCCATGTCCCTCGCTGGGGAATCTTCGTTACGGCAGGGATCCACTAGAAGACTGCTTCAGCAGACCTCTTTCTGTTGATGCTTCCGAGTGGACAGGTTCACGCTTATCCCCCAGATCTGAAAATGCCCCACGGGTAAATTTGAACGAGACAAGGTATGTTTATTCCTCATTTGAATTTCCATTCGCTGGACTTCCTCTACAAGTTGCGGTGTCTGGTCAATTTTGAGTTGGCCGGCTGGTTCGTGACTGCTGGGCCTTTTCAGAGGTGCCTACCAAGTTCCAACGCCAGTCTACCCTCTCAGCCATCATTGCGGATATTTAGGGAGCACTCTCTGTACTAGCTGGTTGGTAGCGGGTACCGGACTGGGTACCGCACCAGGTACCTAGCAGCGAGCCCCCTCACAGGCTCAAACCCCTTGGTGTCAAGCTTGAACTCCGCCACTTCGATTAATCCCTGACGCCCGGTAGTAGAAACGAAAATTCCTCGCTTGCTTCCCCCAAACACTCGACTCTCGCTGCGACATTTGCATCGACGAACACGGCGAACCCAGCGAACGCCGACACGTCAACAGCAAACGGCCCGACACTTCAACCTCGTAAGCCATCGCCAGGATTAGCAGCCCGATTAAAAGCTCTAGGTTTCGGATCTAAGAAGTCTCCGCCAAACTCGCCCATTACCACGACACCGACTCCTCCTCCTCCTCCCACCCAGAAGTCAGATCGCATCGGTCGTCTGGATCAACAACACATTCGCCAACTGGACGAGTCACATCAATCAAATTCGAGAAATACCGTCGTCGAACGGCGCGGCCGCCCTTGGAAGGGTGTCGGCCTCATCGGCTTGTCCAGATCAGCCTCGTTGAACGATATCCGGAAGACAGCGAAAAAGTCGGGCGAGCAGGCAAGCGTGTCTCATCTCGACGCCGCCAGGTCTCAGGCATCGCCTGCTCTTCTGCCTGAGATACCGTCCACGGCGCCGTTGGATATGGATACCAACAAGTATCGTCTCCCCGATCACACCAATGGAAATGGCACAAAAGTTCAGCTAGAGACGCGACGAGAGCACATCGAACGCATCTACTCGAAGAACCCTCTGTCCCCCGCCGATGTCCCGCCGCCGCCGTTGCCCAAAGATACCCCCCCTCCGACGACGGGACCAACGCCTACGACCGAGTTCGTGCCGAATCTCGGCAGCTACTTCACACCGGGCCATCATCGCGCAGGTTCGATATATACTCTGTCGCGAGCATCATTCGCGAATCAACTCGCACAACTCACGGCCCTTCAACTTCCCGATGCCGAATCCTTGTCAAGCAGGGTTGCCGCCATTCCGACTGCCCAAGCTGCTGCTACCGCCCTCATCAATGCCGCTGAACAAATACGGAGCTGGATTTCGAAGGCGTCTGAGGTGATTGCGGGTCTAGATAGTGACGATGATGTGGAGTGGGCGGCGGCGGGGGGCCGCGAAGGATTAGGCGAGGTGGAAAAGGCCATTATTCGATTCGAGGAGCTCATCAACGTCTATGTCTCTGCCATCGAAGAGCTTCAGAGCCGCGACGACATCGAGGAGGTTTCCCCGAGCGATTTGAATCGTGCCGTGGTGCAAATGGAGTCCATCACCAATGAATGGGCGAGAATAAGCAAGTCGCTTCATACGGTCAAAGAGCAAGTCGAGATTGCCATGGAATGGGAAGAGCTGTGGAACAACGTACTCGGCGATATTCAAAACGAAATGGATGAACTTAGCCGGCTTGTGTTTGAGATGGAGGAACGACGCCACAAATCACTCCTGGCGGCCGTCAACGGAGATGCCGGTATGGATTTTTCTGACCTGGAAACCATTGTGGAGGAGACGCCGCCGCAAGCCACAAAATCGCAGGCACAGAACCGCTTCAGCCTTCCCGCTTTCCCCCTCAGCCCGGGCTCCCCAGGCGGGCCCGCCGCCACCATGTCTCTGGATGACTCGAGCCTCCTCGCCCTATTCGCGCGTATGCAGCCATTGCGAGCCTCCCTTGATTTTCTACCAATGAGGCTATCGGTATTCGAAGCACGGGCCCAGAGATCATTCCCCACAGCCTGCGAGGAGTTAGACATGAGAAGAACAGGCCTGGACGGCAGCTACAAGAAGCTCGAGCGTGACGCCGAGTCATTGCGGAAAGAGCTTGGCGAGGATCGCTGGGTCATCGTTTTCCGTGGTGCAGGAAGGCAGGCAAATAAGATGTACGAGTCGGTTGAGCGGTCGGTTGTCAAGGTGAGGGAGGCGGTGGACGCCGGACTTCATCTAACCAACCAGCCGCTCATGAGCAAAAAGATGGAGAGCTATGAGGCCAAGAAGACGCACTACGGGCCGGCCATAGAGCGAGTTCTGGGCATCATCGATAGGGGTGTCAAGGACCGCTTGACAGTCAACGGCGAGATTCTGCGCCTCCATGCAGACACACAGTCCAATTGGGATGCGTTGAAGGATCAAATGCGGGAGTTGGACGTTGTGTTAGAGGATATCCAATCGGACAGGAGGGGGCAACAGCTTCGAGACTCGGTCTCGAGCATGCTTTCGAACGATCGATCCACGATTGGCAGTGGCCACGAGACGCCGGGCAGCTCCCCGCCGTCATCGGTCATCATGGCTACCCTCGGACTCGATCCGTCAACTCCGGCAGCCAAACTTGCCAAGCACAGATCAGGCAGTCTCAACAGCCATCTACCCCAACCCGCAAACCGCCGACATTCGTCCCTTCCAACGCCGGCTCAGGGCCCCAAGAAGGCTACCCTCTCCAGGCTAGCAACGCTGGCTACCCCGACGAGCGTTACGACCCCTGCGGCCAAGATACCCAGGCCCTCTTCCACGCTCGGGCATCGGCCGAAGTGGAATAGCTCAACGAATACTGCCAATGTCGATACCGGCCACAACTTCAAGCCGCTAACCCTCACCTCCCCGAGCCCGTACGCGAGGAAGACGCCAACGATGATGCGTTCCCATTCGAGCATTACACCCACGTCCAGTGGCTCGAGGCTTCCTACGCTCCGTAGCGCCAGCCGTGCCATGTCAGAGTCGCCCATGCCGCCGGATGATACGCCGACCAAATTGACGGCCGGCTCGCGCCTCTCTTTCCGCGACCGTATCGGCTCGCCTTCGGCCGCCACGCCCACAGCAGCCACAAAGCCTCGGCTGACAAGTCAGACATCCATGTCTTCTCTGTCCAACCGCCGCGCCTCCCTCCAGCCTCAGAAGAGCACCTTGTCGTCTGCATCTGAAGAAAGCCGCCCAAGCCGCCCAGTCAGCTCCATGGCCACGACTTCATCGAGGAGAGTCAGCATGCTACCACAGCCCAGGACACGGACAGATAGTAACGCCTCCGGCCGGGAGACTTCCCAGGCCATTGCGGGGGCGAGAGTGGCCATGAGGAACAATAGCAGCGAGTCGAAGCCTCGATGGCGCGGCTAGAGGATTGGAAGTTGGAAGGCGAACCCAGGGTATAGACGAGATGACGTGGGACGGCCTGCGCGTCATGCTAGAGTTGTATATACAAGCTGGGTGTCCAGGAGACGTCAGTGAATTGTGAGAATATTCGAGAAGTGCGGAAGGGAATGGGTATTATGTGTTGGAAGCATCCATTTGCGTTTTTTTTCTTCTTTTTTTCTTGGCGTCTCTCTCTCGAACGTTATACCCTCTAGCGCGTGGAGTAGAGGCTATTTCGACCAAATTCTTACCCTCCGGCGTTTGGGGAAGGGGAAACGGCTTTGGTATTTTTTTTTAAAACTTCATACCCTCATTCGTTTATGGAGTTCTGAAAGTTGTCTTTCTTAATCTTCTACCCCCACATATGTTGGTCTTTGGTGTCTTGTATATGTATCAGAAACCCGGATATATTTTTCTTGTTAATCCACCCGAGGTCGCGTTGAGGATAGCCAGCCGTGGATGGCTAGTGTTCGAAGGGATATTATGGATGTGCCGAAGGGGGTACGGCGAATAAAGCCGACGAGAGAGGTTCTTTTCTGGCCGCAGACACCTGGTGGCTGTGGTTCCGTCGGTTCAACCCACTATTTACAAACAACAACCAGTACGAAGGGACGCCATCGGAACAGTTCTTTGCCCAGCCAGGTCAATCTCTCTGGCTTCTGCAATATATGGCTTCTTGATTTTTTTTTTTTTTTATATTCGAGAGGAAGGGACGGATGGATAGCGATGAGCTAGCTAGGCTATGATACCCAAACCCCTTTATTTAGTATGTAGTAAAAAGTTCCAACTTTTAACCCAAGGAATGGCATTGCCCAAATATCTAGCTCGGCATTGCACTTTGATGTGTTGCCCGTAACTCAGTTTCCAATTGCAATGCTCTTTCGTCCTATTGGGGCCCTACACTTGCAACTAGCAGCAACGCAGCACCATGGCTCATGGGTAGAGAGTACTACTCGTACCGCAAGTGTCCTCAGAACGAAACCAAGCGATGCTACTATATACTTATGGTGGTCATATTCTCATACATGTTTGCCGTATCGTTTTTTTCTGTGAGGAGTTCGTAAGCCGGAGGAGATTTGATCAGGTTTATCGTCATTCGTTTCATGATTTAGTGTATAGTGGTATCTCCGTCATGAATAATGCGCCAGCCCCGAGATCCGGGATAATGCCATCCACCCGGCCATGAACCTATCTATCTCCTCGCCTTCCCACCGGCGTGCAACTAACATATCTATGCTACCCATGTTTCGTCTTCCAACAAGTCCAACATCTTTTGCACCAAGCATGCCGCCTTCGCTCGTTGTTTGACCTCATCTCTCAGAACGACAAGGAACGACCCGGCCTCACAGTGGCATCAGTCCAATTGTTCCGCCGCTACCATTTCCTCCACCTCCTCTACCATTTTTCTTCCCAAAGAAACCGGAAGCAGCAGAAGGCTTAGTCCCCCGAGAGGTCTTGCCCCCGGAAGCTTTCTTCCTCGTCCCCCCGCCGCTGCTTCGCTTCGATACACCACCGGAGCTGTATTTCTTGGCACGTCGCCAAGCTTTAGAGCCGCCTTGAGAACGGGATGACGTCGCTTGAGGAGGCGGCTGTGCGGCAGAATTTGGGGATATTCGTTTGAGATGTTCGAGATTATCACGCCAGGCCTGGCCGGGAGAGACGTCGGCCGCCGAGATGGCGGGCAGTGTCCGAGGCGCGACTCGCACCGGCGCCGTGAAAAACTTGGATGGTCCGTCATCAAGATCCTCATCACCATCGCCGTCGAGTCCGTAGTCCTCAAAGTCCTCCTCCGTGTCGGAACTTACCAAATCGATAACGTCGTGCTGGTTGTGGGCGGGAACAGGCATATTAGACCCCATAGCATCCAGATATTGTTCGTAAATCGTGTTGACAAGAGGCAGAAACTTTGGGCCGTATTTTTTCGCCTTTTCCTGATCAATGCCCTTGATTCTGAGAATGTCGGATATTTTTGTAGTCCAACACATGGCCATCTGGCGGAAGACGGCCTCGGTAAAGAGGGGCTGCCGCAGCTTACTGTCGTTTCGCAGCTTTTCCTCCAACTCCTTCGCCTGTAACACGAAGGCATCCACGACATCACGGTGAATCTCGTCAAGGTGTTCCGTGCGCTTGCCATCCATAACAGACGCGCTAGAAGCTATCGGATCGGTCCGACGTTTCTTGGAAGGTGGGGCAAACGCGTCATCTTCGGTAGCAACGAAGTCGTCCATTTCGTAACCCTCCCGACTAAGGGTCGTTGGATCCCTCCTCGACTCTTTTTTCTTCTTCCCTCGCGAGGGAGCAACCGGAGATGACACGTCTTCCGATGGAATGGCATTTCGCCGCGCCTTGGACTTCGTCTTGATGCGCGGCTCCGGGCAGCTTTCGCGAGTAACTTGGACAGAGAGTAGTAATCGCTTGTGACCGTGCCTGAAAGCATCCGCATTTCGCTTGAGCTAAACACATATATTGTTAGCAGCTGCCGAGGGCTATAAGCGCGTCAGATGGTCTACGTATAAGGGAAAACGCACCATGAGATAAGATATGGCAAACCCGGCTCTGTTGTGTATCTTGTTGAATTCGCCAAGGGCCCCCTCGACGGTGAGGCGGTCGATGATGCGTGCGACTTCATATTTTTTCAAGTCCCCAGCAACGCCAAAATACTTGTCCGACAAATGGTCTTCCTGGTCGGGATACTTCTTACCCATCAAGATATCGGCACATTGGTTGCTCGTCAGCCGTTCTTGCAACGAAACTACCTCGATGGCCGCTTTTGCTACGTCGGTAAAGTCCCGCTGCTCGAAAACCGCTCCGGATCGACAGTTATCACAGGTTTTCTTACAATCCTGCTTGTTAAAGTCCTCTCCAAAGTACCGCAATACCTCGACACGGCGACAATCAGACCGATTCTCACAAAAGGCAACGACGCGATTGAGCATGGCCATCTGCCTCTCCCTCTGTTCCCAGCTGCCCTCTCCGGTTTGGAGGAGCTTCCGCAACATTCGAGCATCGGCGTGGCTAAAGTAGAGATAGCAGTCTGACGGCTTTCCATCTCGGCCAGCCCTGCCAGTCTCCTGGTAGTATCCCTCGAGACTCTTGGGCAGGCCATGATGGATGACAAATCTGACGTCGGGCTTGTCGATGCCCATGCCGAATGCAATGGTAGCAACCACGACCTGAATTTGGTCCTTCTGCCACTGCTGTTGCGTCTCCACTTTTTGCTCCGTGGGAATGGACGCGTGGTAATGAGCCGCTTTGATTCCGTGCTTGCGGAGCTGCATAGCCACATCCTCGGCGCTCTTCCTCGAGATGGTGTAGACAATGCCGGATTGGTTGGAGTGCTTGGCCGCGATCAAGGTCGCAATGTCGGCGACCACGGTTAGGGGGCCTTTCTTGATTCGCACCTCGTAGTAGAGGTTGGGTCTGTTGAAGCTCTGCGTGAAGACCTGGCAGCCCCTCATGCCTAGACTGTGCTTGATGTCGACAATGACGTTTTCCGTGGCTGTTGCTGTCAGAGCCATGAGTGGGACTCCGGGGAACTGTCGTCGGACTTTCCCAAGTTCCTTGTAGTCGGGACGGAAGTCGTGGCCCCATTGGCTGACACAATGGGCCTCGTCGATAACGATCCGTGCTAGCTTCTTCTTTCTGTGCAATGTGGCCATTCCCCTCTGAAATTTCTGGTTCAGGTTTACCATCTCGGGCGTGACGTATAGGAGCTCGACAAAATTTTCCGGGCACCGTTCCTCGAACATGGTCATGACGCTGTCTTTGTATTCTTTGGAAGCGTCGCCGCTGAAGGCAACGGCATGGATGCGGAGAGCCCTAAGATGATCAACCTGATCCTGCATGAGGCTGATCAGAGGGGACACGACGATAGTGACACCGTGGGTTCGTCCACTCTTGACCACGGCCGGCAGCTGGTAGCAGAGCGATTTGCCGCCACCCGTCGGCATAAGTATAAAAGCATCCTTCCCGGACAGCGTGGCATTGATTGCCTCGAGCTGGTTGTGACGAAACGTATCCATTCGAAACCGATCTTTGAGAACCTTCTTGATATCAGGTGACCAAGGGTGACACATTAGTTCGGGAGGAAACGAGTTCCTTGCAGCAGTCGGTGCTACTCTCCTTTCCGGTTTCTTAGGCGGCAAGCGTTTCGTTGCGATGTTCGCTGGGAATTCCGACACCGGGCGGTGCTGAGCATTAACATCGGCCAGCGCAAGAATTTCGGGGTCGTCGTCACCAAGATAATCAAGTTCCTCTGCCACTACACCTGAGCCCTGATATCGGCTTGCCTGTATGTGGAAGGCGGTGTCGTCAAAGTCGCTGAAATTATCGTCGATATTCTCCAGTTCCGTTGCTGTCACCTCTTTCGGGGGGTTATTTCCGGTACTCGGCTTACGTGGCCCGTCGCCGGGAATTGTGGGCAGCTGGGTTTGCCGGACAACTTGCGATGACCCCAGTGTAGTTCCCAAATTCTCCTCTCGAGTTCGACCTGTGTGTTGCGCTGACGGATGGGTGGAAGGGATGCTGACAAGTGGTTTGGACGGCAGGGACCCAAGCCTCTTGGCGAGAGATGGCAACTGGCCGGCAACTTTGGCAAGCTCGGCAACAAATTCGTCTTCGAGCCCGCGAACCTTATCAGCAATCTCATCCAGCTTGTTTTCATCGTCCTCCGTTGGAAGACCAGCGTTGTAGCATGTCGAGATCTGAAGCAACAGACTTTCCTTGCTTATTATCATCGACTTGTGCCTTTCCGTAAACCCGATGAGGCCCTTCACAGCCTCGAGTTGCTCGAGCAGTCCCTCCCTGTGCTGTTTTATCGCCGCCCGTTTTTCTTTCGGCGAAGATTCTCGAAGTGCTTGCTCGAACTCTTTCTGATTCAAGTCGATGCTCTTCTGCACCACATGTTGCAGGTCCCACAATGGCTGAGAATTGTGAAGCAAATGCCGCAGGTGGTTGTAATCCTCTGATGATAGAGATGGGCCCTGTCCGTGTTCGTCTGTGAAGGCCATTGCAGCCCTAACGCCTGTGCCGGATTCAGGCTTGTGGACGGTCGTTGTGGGAGCCCCGTTCGGATGAATGTCCTCCAGAAAAGAGGCGGCTGGTGAATAGGACGTCGACATATCCACGGAAAAGCTACCGGGTGCAGGTACTGGAGGAATCAGTTCAGAAGAGTTCAATTCCGAAGTGCTGAAGCTGTCTCCAATGGAAGACAGAAGATCATCGCTTTCCGAGTCATCTATGACGGACCGCCGGCGTTTTTTCTTACCCCCACTCTCGTGTATTTTTGACGGAGTCTGGGAGCATCCAACCACTGGCCCCACACGACGCTCTTCCAGCGGCGCTTGAGTGCGTCCGCGCTCGTCGCCCTCCGTATAGTCTTTCTCCCCTTCCCGCAAGCTACGTTGCGCTGTGGAAGAAGGCGTCTTGATTTTCGATGCTGCCTGATGCATATCGAGAACCGTCAAGTCGTCAAGATCCGGGACCTTATCCGTTTCGCCGCTCTCACCGTCTTCATCCTGCTCTTCATCATCATCCTGGATGATCCAGGTTCTGCTCTTGGCGGGACGATCGCCTTTGGTTTTCTTATTGCTTGACATTAGCTGGGTAGAACTTTCTGTCTCATCTTCTGTCCGAAGTTTTAGGTGATTCCCAGATTCTTGCCACTGCAACTCGAAAGAGTCATCGAAAATATCGTCCTCGTCCTCGTCATTATCGAGTGCCAGCGGGTGCGTCTTCGGATTTGGTGTGGGTACTTGTTGGGTATGAGATGAGACACTTGCTAAAGGTCGGGTCTGGCTCGGATCCGCAGAGGCTCTCGAGGAATGATGCAGCCCTATCCATTGTGAATTAGTGCCGAGACTTCCTCCAAGGGCTTTCTAGTCGTACCGTTCTTCAGCGCCTCGGTAAATGTCCCAGGCCGACTTACAGCAGATGCTGGTGTCAGCATCTGTCCTGAAGTCGCGGTCAAAGACTGCTTTCCCGCCGTTGACAAACTTGAAGAGCGCGGCATAGCGCAAGCATCTGCGGAAGGTGCATCGCCGGCCGGAGGTTTGCTAGTCGGCCTTTTGGCATCGGGAGAAACTCGGGGAGCGGCATTTGTCGTAAGCCGATCCGCTGGTTTGAAAACTTCGGGCAAGTATGCTTGGTTTATTGTTGTAGATCGGTGCTTGTCGGCTGTCATGCATTTGGGCAGTTTGGGAATCAGATGCCCCGCGTTGGTCAACAACCACGAAAGCTGCTCGTCTAGATTATGTCGCGTCATGAAGGCGACTAGACATGAGATCTAGAAATTAGGTTCATGTCGTCCAGCTGAGCCGTCGCAGTTGGCACCCTGAATGCCTAAGATCGCAGCAGTAGCTCGTAGAAGAAGAAATGGCTGCTCGGGTGTATTCATTGAAGATTGGCCGCCTTGGCATAATGCACGAGGTGCAGAGGTACCTCACAACGCGTCCCTGTGAGGCGACCCAGCGTGGCGCACAGGCCACTCCCCGCTAAATAGTATTAGTCATCAGTGCGAATCCACGTGACTTGGCGTGCATGTCTAATTGAAGCAAAGCAGAAGGGAACATTCTTGGCCAGGCCAACATTTCGACATCCTAAGCACGTAAGCAACCATCTTGATGGCTAGGATATTACTACATAGCATCTAATCATAGTGATAAAATAGCTTGGGTCTCTCTCCAGACTGAGGATTCGAAGAATTTCCGCCCCGCGGGAGTATCGGGTCAATTTGACGCATCAGGTTTTTAAAGCCAACGCTGCAGCGCAACAATTGAGCCTGCAGCGGGATTCGAAGATGAGGCACTATCCAGATAGTCGAGTATGGCCTTTTCAGCTGAGGTTATTCTGTCGCCTAGTCCCAGTACGTATCTCGATGTTCGGTAGCGGGGGGGCTCCGAGATCTCGAAACAGGACGATCTAATTATACTCTAGACGGAGAACTCGAGGATGCAAAACACCAGGGCTGTTAGGCCCAATGACAACAAGTGCGGAGATCCAAGTATCTTATCCGAGTCTACAAGAAGCATGAAGGTGGTATCACTGCAATGTAGTTCTCCCGTACAGGGTCGCAGAGTTGATTTTCCCCAGCGATATCATAGTTCCGATTCCTAGCCACGAGGCTAATGTTGGCACCGGAATGCCAATAATAACGGGCACTCGATGTTCCATATCTGCGACACTGACAAAATGGGTTGGATCTGCAAGCCGTTCGGCTGTCAGATTGAAGATCCGCCAGCAGCCAGCGGAGACGGCAGTGGAAGTCCCCCCACGCCTATCATGCGACTAGCTCGGTAGGAATGCCGTGCATGTGGTTTTGAGATTTCCGATGCACACTGGTCTTGGCAGGTCCAGTGGCCCCAGCCCTGGAGAACCACTTGGGACTTGCAACCATCTGCAGGCTCCGTGGGATGAAAGTAGGTACGCCGGTCAATTTGATATTCCGCCCGGAGAAGCCTCAATGGACTGAAAGTAAGATATTTTACGGGTATGCAATGTGCCATCACGTGGGCATTACTCCAAATCTGTGCGCTTTGTATAGGTAGTGTTTATGATCCATCTACTACTAAGTACTAGTAGCGGGTTACGGCCCGTCGATCATCTGATATATAGCAGGCTCGAAGACGAAGGTAGATGAAAGCAGATCATCAATCAACGGTACATATGGTTCTCTAGCCGCACAAGTTGCGAAAACTGGCCATGAAGGTTTAAGGCTTGGCTCTTTCGGCCCATCAGCAACGGAGACGACCCGCCATGTCCACGCCGCTCCGTCGATGCGCTCCGTGACAACTACCCGGAAACGCAGCGAAAAGCGGCGCTGGCGGTCATGGGATCGGAGGAGGCTGCCAAGTTGGCAACAAATGCTAGCCCGCTGGTGCATATACACGTATGTTGGCATATCAAGGCTCGCGCGAATATTTGCGCTCTTGAAGTGTTTACTACCCGGTACGGAGATGTTTAACTGTGTTATCAGACGTTCATCTCCCGCGGAGATCGACAGGCGTGGGGAGCCTATCCGTCAGCGGCCATAACAGATTTGGTTGACGTCAAGGAAGCGGAGGAGCACTGGACGTGGCGCGCTGCTGGAGCCCCCACTTCGAAGGTTCGGACGACCCTGGTCAGGTCCCTTATCTCTTGGCACATCCCCAATCGAGACTAGCCCATCGCTGTGGACATGAAAGACGACTCATCCATGTATTCGTCGCCGCATGAAAAAGAAACGACCGTCTTAGTTCCGTTTTCATTCGAATCATTTCTGTAGTCTCCCGATGCCTTGATAAAGTCCCCTCATCATTCATACTACTACATCCTTGGTGCGTGCTTCCGGCGAAAGTCTCCAACCACTTCTGTAGGCCACAGCACGGCTTCCAACCACACGCCGGCCTAAACCCAAATGCTTCACGACGCTTGACCATCCTTCAAGTCGAGACAGCAGTGAGTATTCCGCACAGAGGGGTCAACACTGGATTGAAGCAAGGGCTCACCCGCAGCCGTCTTGGACCCCTCTGTCCCTGCAATCTAGAACCTGGTCAGCATTTGCTTTCTTTTCCTCAGGTCCTCTCGAATTTATCCACTTCCCAGAATCTCACCCCTGTATACATTGCAGTTCCGTTCATGATCATGCCGAGAGCACTTACTCCCTCCTTTGCTCGGGTCAAGTATCTGTAAAACCAACTGTTCGGACTGCTGAAGTCTTAACTCGCAGTGTGCGTCGCATCCAGAAGTCCGCTCGGAAAAGTGACAAACTCCTGCAAGTCGGCCTGCCGCCGCGACTGACGCTTCAGTCGCAGGTCTCCGAGATCTCCAAGGCTCACGCTCGCGGTGGCAAAGTCCTAAACTCGGCATCTCGACAAACGAGAACTTCTCACACCTGTGGTAGCGAGTCCTCCACTGGTGGTGGTGTACTGGTTTACTGGTTTCGCATGTTAGAGCAGCGCCGACAGCCCAAGGCGTAAAAGACGTTCGTTTCTAGGATCGACAGAGCCCCACAAGATATCCACTGCACGGTTTCCGCGTCTGGTTGGCATTCGGTGGCTGCAATTCTGGGCTTTCCATTTAATAGACGGTGGACTGACTGCCAGCCACTCCTGGTCTCGAACGTACTGTTCCATATTACTCCTCGGTGCCACCCCAATCGAGCGTTTCCGGTCCTCTGGACACCCCCGACACTCCTCCACGCCACCCTCCGCTTTCGATCCCATAGATGAGGTCCACGCGCTAAGACATTGATCTACTAGTCCCCGGCCTGCGCGGCCTGGGCTTAGTGAGCTCAGTTTACCGGAGATGTTGAAAAAGACATCTCGGCAACCAAGATATCGACAAGTGAGAGAATCGCCTCGATATATAAAGGCGGCCTATCTCCACAGATTTCACACGTTTCATTCCATCCTCAGCGATTCACGAGCCAGGACAGTCGGAACGACTTGCATTCCTCTCGAGCCCTTCAACACCGTCCTGACTATCAAGAATCGCGGTCAAAGGTCCCAGCTAAGCCGCCAAGATGCCGTTCAAGGTCTCCGACTTGTGGAGAGCTCCAGATGTGAATCCCATCAACCGGAAAGCTCGCTCCGTCCCTATCCTCAACCCCTTTAATCCCTATGGCCGCACCTTCTTCTTCTCGTGGATGGGTTTCATGCTTGCCTTCTGGGCTTGGTACACTTTCCCTCCTCTTGTGAGTTGATTCGTCTCCCAAGGCTCTACGCCAGACACTCCCACGAGACTCGCGAATACTGGGTGCTAACAGCGCCGCCGCAGCTCACTGTGACCATCAAGAAGGATCTTGGTCTCGACAAAGCGCAAGTGGCCAACTCCAACATAGTTTCGCTCACGGCCACCTTCTTCCTTCGATTCCTGACTGGTCCTCTCTGCGACCAATTCGGTTCCCGCCGCGTCTTCGCCTGCCTCCTCCTGGCTGGCTGCATCCCCATCGGGCTTGCTCCCCTTGTCAAGGATGCTACCGGTCTCTACATCTCTCGTTTCTTTATTGGTGTTCTCGGTGCCACCTTCGTTCCTTGCCAGGTGTGGTGCACAGGTTTCTTCGACAAGAACGTGGTCGGCACTGCCAACGCTCTTGCTGGCGGTTGGGGCAACGCCGGCGGTGGTATCACCTACTTCATCATGCCCGCCGTCTTCGACTCGCTCGTGGCCGCCGGCCACACTCCCCACAAGGCCTGGCGCATCACCTTCGTCGTGCCTCTCGTCTGCCTGCTTGCCTGCGGCGTTGGCATGCTCTTCCTCTGCGAGGACACTCCCATGGGTGCGTGGAAGGACCGCCACACCCATGTCCAGGGCAACCTCCAGTCTCACGGTATCACCGGCACTCTCGTCGATGTTCCCGGTGGCATCGCCGATAAGGCCGGGTCGGATGAGGAG
>Ga0247774_1000303_pt1 | contig 23869 bp, 11 predicted proteins | sample UWRJL001104B6_FD_179933 | JGI IMG/M metagenome (GOLD analysis project Ga0247774, IMG submission 179933) | Plant litter microbial communities from Arlington Agricultural Research Station in Wisconsin, United States - UWRJ-L001-104B-6 | ecosystem: Environmental > Terrestrial > Plant litter >... | reverse complement strand
AGAAATCCGCATCCTGAAAATCATCCACCACCATATTCTCCTGCCCTTCAGCCAAAGCTCGCTTCCCACCCCTCCCCCTCGGAACGGCCATGGGTCGCTGGCGGAAGTCCAAGGGCGCCATCGTTCGCGGCGAAATCTCGCCGTCCAGCCACTCCTGCTGCATCTTGAGGCGGTGCTCGACGGGAATGTCGGCCTCGTCATTCTCGTCGTAGAGCCGCTTCCTCGAGCTCACCGTCTGCGACATGGGTGGCTGGCTGCTTCCGGAGAAGCTCTCTTGATATGACGACACGGCGGGGAGGTCATCTAGGGACGGTGCTTCGTCGATGGTGCTTACGTTTGGTTGGCAGGACAAGCCCCCCGTCTTGTGGATGCCGCAGAGGGGCATGAGCTCACGCTGGGACGCAGCCGATACGCCGGCTGGGTGATGTCGTCGCGCAAGGTCTGTGGGATTTCGGCCGTCGGAGAAGAGCTTGAAGACAGAGGACGAGTCGCCCGTCTTGTAGCCTTCCTCGACGGACTTGCGGATGCGCATGCCGACTTGGATGAGGCCCGCTTGAACACAGTCGGGGTATGCTGGGCGGGAGGGAGCTTCCCGAGGGGCATGAGATGCCGACGTACCAAGGTCGGCAAATGTGAAGAAGTTGGTAATCTGTCGTTGGCTCGGATCGGCGGCTGCGCCGTTGAATTGGCGCTTGGTTCTTGGCCCGGACATGGTAGTAGGTGAGCTGTGAAAGCTTTGAAGACGTGGCGAGCCCAAAACGAAAGAATAATCGCTTGCGAGGTTAAAAGGACAAGGGGACTATCGTTCAGTTCCGCAGTAATAGAGGCGCGATGTGCATCTGGTCACTAAACTGTGGCCAGTTGTCCGCGCTACTAAGTATTAAAGATCAAGATCGTCTGAATCGTTGCTCTCCTTAGTCGAGTTTGATCCGGTGGAGTCGGACAAAAGAATAGGTCAAATTCGCCAGGAAACCTTTAAATCAGAATGGCATGAGGCTTCGGCCTCCTTTGAAAGGCCCTTCAGTAAAGACCATGCGTCAAAGCCAGTCTGAAAGCAGCCGGCCGTTTCCAACGCAATTTGACTTTTCGGAAGTCGCCAATGAATGCAAACTTGAATCCAGCCTCCTTTTCTCTTTGTCGATCCAGAATTTCTGTCGCTGGGAATCGCTTGAGAGGAAGTGGCGGGACTGAGGGAGAGATTATGCAAATGTTCACTCTCCACGTCTGCGCTGATCAGTGAGGTCACCAGAGTAATCGTCTAATAGGGGATTGGACAGGCAATTCAAGGTTGCTGGTGTCTCGGGTGCCCTGTTACGGACAATTTGGTTGGCTCGTTACAGGGGACCGGGTCACCCGTGGTTGTTCCGGAAACGAGGCTTCAGTGGCAGCTGTGGGGAAGCTTGCTGACTTAAATTGAAACCCCATGCCGAACGCGCCTGGTACGCGTTTGGCGCGTTTGCTCCGCGTTTGCTCCGCGTTGGTTCATGCATAAGGCAGAAAGCGGTGCGTGCATGGGAAGGCAGAATTTAAGTCGGACGTGGAGGTCATTCGACGGCGCAGAGAGACTCAATTCGATGGCGTCAGACGGTCATACCGAGTTGCATATTAGGATTTTCTTCTCTAGCTACATTCGAGTCTTGCTACCTAGGCCCGTTACTTGTCTTTAGAACTGTTTGATTGTCATACGTCTAGGGTCGTAGACACGAAAAGAACTTGGGCTTCTGGCTGCTGGGTACGCAGGCATGGTATTTCAAGGGAGACTGCTTTTCAGTCGGGTCCCGTATTTTGGTCAGCATCATGTTTTTGGGAATGAAATATAATTTCTGGGCAAGTCTTTTCCCGGCAATGTTCTGAACCATCGCGATAAGGAATCCCTTAAACGGGGATCGAGATAGGCATCTCAGATCAAGAAACAATTGCGGACGAGCTAAGGCGCTTCTTAGTACAGCCAAGTCTCATCATGCCCCGGGTTTCCCACAGGAACATGAAACTACTATCAGCCTGATTTAATAAGATGTCCGAAGGAAGTGGAGTAGTCACTAAGCTAGGCATCTTGACTTGTCGTTATCCACAGCCTCACCCTGTGTTTCCCTGTACCCGATAGAAAGGTATGGTAAATCTCACTCCATCTTTCCACACCTCTCCTTCATAATCTACAAATCAGTATCAGAAAATTCTTCTACATTTTCGTGGCGTGCGGGGGATAAATGAGGTGACAGAGCACTCGAAGGCTGGCAAGCATCACATCTCATGCCTGTGATGGGCGGTGGCGGAGATATCATAGTCTTGGAATGGGGAAGGAAGCAGATTTAGAAAACGAGAGACGACGATGGGGGAATATAAGCCTAGTAACAGGGTACATGGGGGGGGGGGGAAGAAATAGATCCGGGCCTTGGCTTGTCCAGTAGAATTCCTGTTTCGAGTCCAGACAAGAAAAGTCCCATCTATCATTCGAGCTGGGTGCGAAGTGCGAAGACGGCGTTGCCGCTCTAAGCATAGGAAGGAAGCCGAATCCGAAGACTATAGAAGAAGAATGACATAACAAGCAAAGTAGAAGAAAAGCGGCTCGGATGGTGTCATCAACTACGCGGCGAAACCAGAAACTTATCAAAGATGACTCGTCATCAACTCCGCGAGGAGTCATCATGGCTGTGCCCCCGCCCACCACCACACCTCACATCATGCTGCCTTCACCGCTAATCATGACATTGTCAAATACTACGGGACGCTCAATCCTTTTGGATACTAGTTGGGAAATTTCTCAAACGTCTCAATTGATCCCCACAACTACTGACCATCAAATAAAGTCTACCCTTCCTATTCCAAAACATAAAAAAAAGAGGTACTCGCTGCAAGACATTGGGTATAAGCGATCCTCAATCAGCCACTTCCAACACTTCCTCGAGTCTAGTTTTGGTCTGTTTCCCAGCTTTTTTCTTGTCAGGTTCCTCTTCCTCGGCTGATTCCTTTCTCTCCCTCGTTCCTATCCAAATGTCTATTGTAGTAAAGCTCCGCAGACCAAGTCTAAACACTCATGTGAAAAAGGCCCATTTCCAGCTGTTCGCCCATATTTTGCAGAGAACTAGCTCATTTTCTCCCCTACTCCTATCCAAAGAGATTGCGTTTAAATAAAAAAGAGTATGGATTCAGGTCCTGAGTGCGTGGTGCATAGGTTGGCGTTCTTATCCAGCAATCGTACTGCCAACTCGCAAGAAGTTGGAAGATGACGTGGGATACGAGAGGAAAGAGAAATCTAGGTTAAGGCAGAAGAGACGAGGGAACTATGAAGTCCTTCCATACAACACCTCGATATCAGCAACCTCAAATCACCTCTGCCCCAGCAACATCGATGCCGATTGTAAACGAAGAGGGCCAATGTCAAACAGGAGCTCAATTAGTCGGGAGACGGAACACTGGATCGCAAGTGCTGTGCTATCCAGACGGAAACCTCGAATGTCGCTTGATGATATCGTTTCCTCGTAGAGCCCTCCATGCCATTGTTGCAATGCAAAGACCTCCCCGTTTGCCTCCTTGCCTAATCAATCACTCCTTTGCACCTTAAAACGCCGAAATGGTGGGAAGTCGACAACCAATGCCACACCTTTCTTTCCTCACATAAAAAAACTCGAGAGAGATGGGCCACTGGGTCGAAGAATTTTGTCTCTGTTTATGTCGAGAACAGAAGACAAACTGCTAATAATTCGCGTGGGATATATTCCATGATGCCATGAGCCGTCCGTTACCCTCTAGAAAGAAAACAAAAACAGAAGAAACTTTTCAATGCTTGAGATTACACACAAGTAGAAAAAAGTTCCTCCCGCGCTTTTACTTCCTTCGGAACGAGCAGCCCTCGGTGAGCCGGGCCTTGCCTCCTGTGGGTTGGCAGAGTACGGTGGTGCAGCCCTGGCAAATGACGACGGTCTGGGCGTGGGAGAAGACGGTGGTGATGGTAAAGCAGCCGGGGCACTTCACATCCATGAAGAAGGACCGAGGGGCTGGCACAAGGGCCTGGTGTCTGCGAGTAAGCGAATCTGATCATAACCCCCCAAAAAAATCCAAGGCTTTCACTTCTCAGGAGTCGGGGATCATATTTCCAGGGCTAGATCGTACCTTAAGCTTGTGCTTGCGAGTCTCCGCGGAGGGAGAAGGGTTCAGGAGATCGATAGCGAGAACCTGGGGTAGGAGCCGGTCAGCCAAAGTTCCCTATCAATGTCCATCGAACTTGTCCAGCTCCACGATAGCATCTGTCATCAATCGCGGGTCCCAAATACAAAGCGCCACATTCCTCCTCTTTACCTCGTCGCCGTTGTTCACATTCGCAGCGACGAACAATTTTCTCCTCGACTGCCCTATCATCACCAAGCACGACCTGCCCATGTGTCTGCCCATTGTTAATGGGAGCCCGTCGAATAACTTACCATTTTGTCAGTGTTTCACTATAGAGAGCAAGCTCAGAAATGACCGGTGCTGGAAAAAGGATTGTCGGCTCGAAGTATTGATTGCTTGTTGCCTTGCTGATTGTGCTCGAAGCGAAAGGGTTCGTAGTCGAGAAAAAGCCGAGTAGAAAAATGAAAGTTGGGGAGTGGCGGATGAAGATCAAGCGGTCTAGGCGGCAGCCATGCTGTGGAGAGGGCTTGGTAGGGGCGAAATTTGTCGTCTCCTCACCCACAGAGGTGCTTTCGGGAAATACCGCGCTAATCCTAATTCGGTGGTGGGCGGTAGGGCTCGACTGAGTATTGCACGTGACCGTGCACGGTATTGTGTTCAACGTGATTGGCCCGAGCTTTCAAAATGGTTGGCCTGGGGAAAATATCGGTGAGTCTCGGTGAATGTGGTAACGTTCTACTTAATTCCCACCGCGCATGGATCCTTGATTTAGAAAGTGAATGAGAAAAGAGATGACCGGTTTAATGTTAGCCGGCCCTAGAATATTACCGATCACGGTAGCGGATTCAAGACCCTGAAACGGAGATAAAAGCGAAAAGAGAAAGAAGAAAGAGCACCTTTGCTGTTAATACGTGCTGGATATGCATCTGGACCAATATCACGATGATGAGCTGCCGGATGAAGGCTGTCTACCTCTTCCTATAGGCGCTATCGGCAATATCATAGCCGACTGTCTAATGCGTGAAGTCCGAAGCTATCTAGGTCGAACGCCAATATCCCGCGCCGGGGGGATGCAAAGCAAGATCTGAAGAGATCTCCGTGGTGATGCAAGGGCCGTGCTCTATAACTAGCTCTACAACGCCGATAATGCATATGAATAGTAATGGTGCTGAGGGCGATTTCAGCGCTTGTTCCTTCTGATGAAGGGATCTGCAGGAGGCCTAGGTCTACGAATAGTGGGAGGCAAAATCTGTCCCGTGGTCTGCAACAGCGTTAGTGAACTCATTACTAAGCTCGACCCGAAACTTACCTTGGTCGAATTGCCGGATGAGGATGTCGAATTCATCGTCTGGCTCGGAGCCGCTGGTGGCGGAGGGCGTCGGGGAGGAACAAGACCGAGAGTCTCCATCGCGGCCGGGTCCACCGGCTGACGTGCTTGTGAGTTCCCCTGGTGAGCCGGACGGGTTCGGTGGGGTGTCTGGAGGGCTTTCGGGCCGGAAAACTTCCCGGGAAGCGGACCTTGACCGATCGCGGGCGGATTCCTGGCTTGCTACGGGGGCGTCAACAACAAACCCTATGCCTGCCGAGCTTCTACATACCCTCTTCGGATTGTGCCCTGCCGGCAGCGATCCTTCAGAAGCTCGCTTCTTCGGGATGTCACCAGAAACGGTAGGTCCCGCCGTGGACTGTATCATCGGTTTCTCGGTATATTTAGACGGCTGGCTTGCGACGATAGGGATGCCACGGCTGTCCACACCCTCAGTACGCTTCGCTGATGCCCGGGTGGGATCGTTTGCTCCATGCTGACCAACTCCTGTTCTGGGCATGTTATGAGCTTGTGGCGGCTGCTTTTGAGGCCGGGGTCCCTGCGGCAGGGCATCTTGCATTGAAACCTCTTGAGTATACGCCTTCTGTGCTGGCGCGGTCGTCCTCGAAGGTGGTTCCCAATCCATGCTGTTTTTCTCCGTCGGTCGCCTCAACAGTGCTAAAATGTTACCGTCCGTATACAAGTTCCGTCGTCTCGAGTCATCGACAAGCTTCGACCAAAACTCGCCCTGCGACAAAGCATCCGAGTCACCGAGAATCCACAGCGACGACTTTGCACGTGTAAGGCCGACGTTCATACGGCGAATGTCCGTCATGAAACCAATGCCTCCCTTGGGATTGGCTCGCACGCACGAGAAGATAATGATCTCGCACTCTCGGCCCTGGAAGGCATCTGTCGTGTTGAACTCGATCTCGTGGAAAATTTCGTCACCATACCGCTGCGTAAAACGTGTCCGGAGCTCCAACAACTGGGCTTTGTATGGTGTGATGATGCCAATCTTCCGTCTGAAGTCCACATTTCGGTAATCGGATCGGAGGCGCTCATACAGCTGCATTGCCACGTTGAGTTCTTCCACGTTGATGAGCGATTGGCCGCGGTGTCCTTTGGCCTGCACGCCTTTCACATCGAAGAAACGATAAGGTCCGAAGATGCTGCTGGCATGCCAAGGCTGCTTGCGAAGGGACGCCATGTCGCTTCCATCTACGAGCCGACCGTCGTAGAAGGTGTTGCTCGGGAACAAGCTGATGAGCGGATGCATGCGGTACTGCGTGTCAAGGAGATGCACCTCTGTCGGATGATTCCTCTGCATGCGCACGAAGAGCGACTGATCGTATCCGAATCTGGCAGCAGACTGCGATAGCACCGTGGGCGGGAGCTGCTTCGGATCACCGACCAGAATGCACTTGAGCGCACCGTATTTGAGAGGTATTAAGGCGCTAAGCTCGACGCACTGGGCTGCCTCGTCGATGATGACGGTCTCGAAGTCCACGTTCTCGAGCTTCTTGAACATATCGTGGCCGCTGCCGCTTAGCGTCGCGCAGAGAACATCGGCTTTGCTTAAAATGTCCTGCTGTATCTCTCGGCGCTTGATTTCCACCATGCGACTGACACTCTGATCTTCTTTCTTCGAATTGTCGATTTGGTCTCCGATAAGAATCTGCTGCTTTACGAGCTTGTCAATCTCTCGTTGCAATCGGTTCGCGTTGTCTCTATCGTCGGTATCGCGGGCAATTTGGAGATCGCTCCTGAGAGCCATCAAAGTGTCTCGAATCTCGCCCGCGTCGCTGTGGAGCTTGTTAACATCAGCTCTGGTTTTCTCGCCAACGTTAAGCTCTTGAAGACGCTTGTTAACCAGTTCGTCGAGCCCGACATCTTTCACAGCCATGTTAATGACATCGCTTCGGCCGAGCCGGATGACATTGATTTTGTGGAAGTTACCCGCCGATGTCTTGACACCCTGCTTCAATCGGAGGACGAGTTCGTCGACAGCCGCGTTACTCGGCGCACACACGAGAAGCTTCTTCATCCCGCTCCCGTTCCCGTTGGCGGCGGTGGCAGCGCCGGCAGGCCCGGCAGCGCTGACTACGGGACGAGCCGAGACACCAAGTGATCCCGTCAGCAGACAACCAACCATAGCAATGATAGTCTTCGTCTTCCCAGTTCCCGGCGGACCCTGGATCAGGGTGAAGCCATCGTTATCCTTCGCGCCCAAAACGGCTTTGGCTTGCCCCGGATTGAGGTGGTAGTTGCTCATAAAAGATTGAACTGCCTGATCGCCATACTTGAGGATGGGGGAGGCCTTGGCCGACAGGATTTCGTCCCGTAGATCGTAGAACTGCAGAGCCTGAAGCGTAGCATACTCTCGCTCGATCGTCGTCATGTTGGTAATCTTGACGACGTGGAGAACCGTGTCCTTGCCAGGAACCATGGCGCTGTTCTTGGGGCTGATACGGTATTCAATAACAAGACTTCTTGCGCCTCTTTTCATCTCCGTCTTCAGGCCGTGAACCCGAGCTAGGCAGTGGGGCACCGTACGGTTATTCTTGTCTAGCGGATTCTCCGCCTGCGAGATAACGACAATGTCGCCTTCACTAACTGGGCGCTCCCTGTTCTCGGTAACCGGCATCAAAGAGGTGACAATGATAAAGCCGTCCACGGTGGCCCGAGTGCTGACCTTGATGGCAAATGGCTTCGACGTCGTTTCGTCCATAGCAGTCACAAACGACCGCCAAGCCTCGGAGAGTAGCAGCGGGTGGAAGGTGCCTCTATATGCCTGTGAATCCCGATACGTATTGGCGACCTGCGTGCAAGCTACGCCGGGTGGCTCGTTGCCTTCGTGGAATATATCCCAGTCCAGGATAGCGTGGTGCAATGGTGCCATGTTGGGAGAGACGCGGGCACGCAAATCCTTGGTGTTGAGGGCTTGCCTCTGCTTCTTGACAGGGCCACGATGAACCTCCCGCAGAGCCTTCTCTCGTTGACGTGCCGCCTCGTCAATAGCTTTGTCTCTAGCGTTCTTCTGGGAGAAGTACTCCCGGATCTCTGCTTCGTCATTGGAACCATCATCTTCCGAGGAATCCACCATCATCTCGCTCTTCGCTGCCTCCCGAATTGCCCGAGCATTCGCGATGGCTTGGGCATCTCGCTTCTTTTTATCTTCGGCCGCCTTTTGTCGTGATTCCTTCAGAGCTTGGATCTTGGCGTCATCGCGCGCGGAAGGACCTGGCACCAACGACGAAAGTTTGAGTGGTAGCCGCTGTTTTGATTTGGCCTCCTGCCGCTGGTTAATTTGGGCGAGCGTACTCGTGCGATCAAGATTCTTGGTGAGATCGATGATATCATCCCTGGTGCCAGATTTGGACCAGGCATCGATGGTGCTCTGCTTCTTGACTTTAGGTGGCTCGGCAATTTGACGTTCGGATACGAACTCTATCTCATCATCGCTGTCTTTTCCGTCCGCTGCCACCAGAAGTTCGGCCTTTTGCTGGCGACTGAGATTGGTAGCCACCTTGAATTTGCCGTTTTTACTTACACGGCATGCTTCGTAGATCCAGTTGCGAGATTTATCTTCAATCTCCAACTCAGCCTCGTGAAGTCGCTCGAAGACTTTGATAACGATCTTGACGGTGATGCTAACCAGGTAGGCGTCTCGAAGGCGAAGCATCTTAACGAGACCATAGAGCGCTCTTGAACACGGGCTCAGGACTCTTCGCAACATCTCCATCTCCACTGTTTTCTCCGGAATCGAGTTCTTCTCGGCGTTGAGGATGTCCGCCTTCAAGGCCGAAGCAAACAGGCCATCTTGCTCAATCAACAACTCGGCCAGCTCCATAGTAAAACGGCAAAAATCCCCCAAGACGGGAATATCAACATAAAACGACCAGGCTTCTGTCGATCCGAAAACCCTGTCGATCCACGCCCACTGCGACGACCACCATGAAAAAATGACTTGCAGTTCGGAGTGTGTCAGGTCTGGCTTTCGGAGGGCGCCCTCGGCAGCGTCAAAGAAAGCTGTTATGATATCCTGTCCAATACTCAAGATATGCGACTGAGGACCCCATGGCAACAGCTTTTTTTGCGATGATTCGTTCGTAGTGGGCATGCCGGTTTCTAGAGGTGGACGCGTCACCTGGTTGATCGTGAAGGTGAAGGATTTGAGGACATCGGGCCTGTCTCGAAGGATCTTGACAATGGCGTCCGACTTGACCGACTCTCGCGTTACCTCCTTGATCAACTCAATCGCAGACTGCCGGATAATGTCTTCAGCATGCACCGTGAAGCCAATCAAGACCCTATGGTGGGATACCAGTAGTCTCTCCATGTCGTGCTCGTCGAATTGGCAGAGACGCTGAAGGACTGTGCCTAGGACGTCTGCCAATCTAGAAAATCTCTCGTTGAAGCCCTTCATAGCCGCCGCTTTGAAGTCCCCTCGTTTTCTTAAGGGACGGAACTGTTCCACGGCAAGCAAAGGAAACATGCCGTCAAGCATGTATCCAGCTAGATCAAAACTACCGGGTTCCAGCAGATCGAGGAACCCCAGCCACAACTCGGCCGACCTCCGAAGAACCACCGTCTGACTGCCTCTCCCCAGATGGATTGCCTTGCACTCTTCTGCAAAAGCCCTGCTGTCTAACATGAGCGCCTTCTTGACCGCTTCCAACGCCTTTCCCTGCACATCGAATTCCCCACCATCGCGAGCCGCTGAAGAGATGCAATCCTTGTATCTGTGCACTAGATTCAGGGTATTATTGAGATGCAGGAGGTTATTTGGCGAGGCGAAGTTGGCCTGAAATGTCTTCGGGAAGATATTTCCTTCCGGGTTGGCTAGCTTCACGAAGGAGTCAAGAACGTTAGCTAGAACTCCGAGCACCGCCCACGTAAGGGCGCTCTTCCCTGCTGGCAAGATATCATCGTCGTTCATGTAGGCGGCGAAAATCAGCTCCAGAAGCGACTGGCAGGCTTCGGTCTTCTCGTGAACAGGGACGGCGTTAATCCACGCAATGAGCCAAGAAACGGACGGGGGTCCGTTCTCCAGCTCACTCTGCGAGATTGCGAGATCTGATGACGCCGAAAGCAAGGGCCGGAACGTGTAGGCCGTCATGATAGGCTGGACAACAAAAAAAGGTTTTGGTTGTTCAAGTGCAGCCCAGAATGCAGACGGCGATTTCGCTGCAAGAGCTGAGAATACACCCAGGCAGGTGAGCATGACTTCTTCTGATTTGCATTCCATGTGTTCGATCAGAAGACGGTTCAGCGTCATGTCGAGTTGCAAGGCAGGGAGCTGGTGCGTGACAACCTCGGGCGAAAAGACCTTCAGAATTTTGCCGAAAGCATACCAGAAACGTTTAATCGCTAGGTAATTGTCAGGATCCGCAGGTTGCAGGCTTTTGACCGAGTTGAATGCGTCGCAAAGGCTCTCAGCCACGGCGAAGTCAAACTGGGCCGGTGTCATGGAATTCGGTTCCATGGCGTCCCACGTTGTCTCGGCGAAGCGTTTCCGTCCGTACCCGTCATTATCGTCATGGTGGAAGAGGAAATAGGTCGCTCCAGGAAGGGGAATGTTCTCGCCTAGCTTGAGCCCCTTCTTGCCGCTGTTGGCCCTCGAGAATGCAAACAGGAACATTTTCATCTTTTCGGGGTTCTTGAGGTAAGGTAGACAAAAGAGGCCGCTGTAGACAGTCATGAGGAACGGGCCTAGTTGGGCGCCAAGGAGGGTCTTCTTGAAGACACTGTTGGCCAGTTCGACCTGCTCGACAACATCTTGGGCCCATTTCAAACCGTGATCAAGTCTCTGGAAGTCATGTTCCTGGAGGACCCTTTCCATTTCGTGGACCGCATCGGGGTTGTATGTTTCGGCGAACTCCTCGAGCCATTCTTTCCTGAAAAGGTGCCAGTTGAACAAGCATTTGTCACACTCATTCAGGCTGGCTTCAACCCTTTCGTGTAGTTGCGTGATCTGGTCGCCGTATTTCTTCACGTCCATGGCGAGCATGCAGCAACACCAGTATGTAGTTCGTATCCGATCCTTCAGCGGATCTGCTGATGATGTGTCGCCTGCACCATCTTCGATTCGGTCGCAGAGAAGATGTACAGCTTCAGGTATTTTCGTAAACTTCTCGAACCATTCGGCAATCATATCTTCAATCGGTTTGAACGCCATCGTGTCGAAACATGCCTGTCGGGTTCTCGAGCTGTATCTGGAGCGAGACGAGTGAATGTATGAAGGGGCCTTCAAAATTAATCTACGTCAATGAAGTTCCGAGACGTATGGTAGCGAATCAAGGGTGAAGAGAGACCTTACAGGGAGGCCGTTTGTCCGATGCTGAGCGAGTGCTTCAGCCCTTCAAAGTCTCGGGCTGGAAGATGAGCCAATTGCCAAATTTGCGGATGCAAAATCCCGCCCCAGAATGTATTCCTGCTGTTGTCAACATTCGGCTGCTGAGAGGGTTATGCAGTTGTCGATGTTGGCGGAAAGAGCTAAGCTCTGCCTTGGCGGGTTTGCAACAAACTTTGCAGCATCGACAATTTAATTGACTGTCGCGTGCAGGTCGCGGTTGGAATATGTCCAGAGAGCGTCCTGCCCCACCAGTGACGTCCTCGCAGGCTGTTGTTAGCCGCACGCAGAGGCTCTTGATGACTAATTACCTTCTACTTCTTCCTCTAACTTGACTAACTGACGTTATTTAATATGCTATGCTTCTGCATTTCGTGAGCTTCGTTTCGTTCACTTCCGTGCCCTTAGGTCTGCCGAAAGCCGTCTCTGGGCTTCCGTTTTTATAGTCTCGCAAGGGTAGAGAACATGGAAAAAATCACCGGCATCTACGGAGTCCGATAGTTTATTACCAATGGTCTGGTCCAGGAGAATTGTACTTTGGTGATTTTCTTACTCCCCATCTACCGCATTATAGTCATCGATCACACACCCTACCCCAGCCCAAATCAAGAGGCAAACCATGTCGCAAACTTGGACGGAAGCTCAAAATATATAACTAGGTATCTCGCCTCCACCTTGCTCATGGTGCATATTTCATGGGCCAAGTGTATGTGGTTTGCCGATAACCCAGTCTGGAAGAGCGTTGTTTCGTCGCCAAGATTAGGAATTCCGCTACATTATTCCTCTGCGGTGATATCACCAAGCTTTCTACCTTCCAACTCATCCCTCGATCTTAAATTAAGACTCCTCCGTGTTTCATTGCAGAATTCCCTCCGAATTATACTTGGCAACGGGCTAGACATCACCGTTAAGTTCGACAAGAGTGTCTTGCGAGTCACCCTTCTCCTCGACCTCGATTCCATCTGCCTTGATCCGCTCGGTTCCATCCTCGTTTCTCCCTTTTACTCCTGATTTTCCTTCTTCTTGGCTTTGGGAGTCGGAGGCTTTGCTTCCTTCTTGTTTCGCACCACGAGATGCTCCAAAGGGCAAGTGGCATTGTCGTAGGACTCGGTGTTCGCCACCGTGTCGGCGCGACATCTCTCACAAGTCTGGCCATGGCGAATAAGAAGCTGGTGGAGGCCGTACTTGAGATGGGCCGGCATATGAAAGTCGCAATGCCAGAATGTCTTGTTCTCGTTGGCGGTGAATGGGACCCATCTCAACCACTTGCACAGCCGATAGACATGGGTGTCAACGGCAAAGCAAGGAACCTGGAGGCAGAACAAAATGACGCATGCCGCGGTCTTGACACCAACCCCAGGGAGGTTACCAAGCTGCTTCATGGCCAATTCTGCCGTCTGGCCGTGAAGATGATCAAGCGAAAGCTTCTTGTGGGCATGCATGACGGCATCAAGAATGCCCTTTAGATGCTTTGCCTTTAAATTTCCCAGACCTCCCTTGCCAATTATAACGGCAACCTCTTCGACTGAATCCTCCGCAACCTTCTCCCAGTCAATGCTTCCTTTGCCGGGACCAGACTGGGCGACGCCGTATTTCCCGGCAAGCGCCACAATTGATTGGTTGGCGGCCTTCATCGAAGTAGCAGCGCTCAAAACGGTGCGAAGAAGAGCGTCAAGGACAGAAGGCACCTCTCCGCAGCCGGCGACTGTCAATGATGGGGGTGGCATCGTTTTTGGAGCCTTAACCTCACCGTGAAGTTCAGTAAGAAGTCCGTGAACCTCTTCACATGCCTCGGGAGTCGGCCAGATCCACTGAGGATAGGGGCTTCGGCCAAACAGAATGGCAAACTTTCCCTCCTTCCTTTCTCGGGGAGATTTTGCCATCAAGGCGAGCTCCCCCTCGGGTATCTCTCCGAGTCGAGCTCTGGACGAGTACTTCGTGACGAGCCTGGTCGTGGCTGGTGTTGCCCCATTGGGAAGAGGCGAAATGGAGTCCGAGGAGCTGCCACTGGATTTCAGCGTAATCTTCATTCACCGTCAGATTCAGCCATAGAGATGGCACTTGGCATTGGTCACTTACTGAGTCGCTAAGGGCCCCCCTAGTTGACAAGACGCCCATACCGTGAGGCAAAACGTCCCATCCTCCACGGACCTTGGGGGCCTTGCGTTTCCGAGCCCTCTTCGCACTCTTTTGTGGGCTGCCGTCACTCTCTGCAGATCGCTTTGTCCTTCTCTTCTTGTCCGGTATTGAAGCAATTTCCGCGTCAATTGTCAGGTCGCCTATGCTTTCTGCGGCCTTTCCTTCGACCTTGGCCCTTTCCGTTTCCAAAGCGACATCCACCTGAACTTGACCAAGATGGACGTTTCTGCTCTCCGACACCATAACTGGCTTCCCCTTATCTGGTTGATCCTGCCTCTTTTTGCTGGCCAGTTTCAAGGCCGCCGCGCGGGTTTGAACCATGTTGGTTCTGGGAGGTGGTTGATTTTCGATTCGAAAAATGGGAAGGGAGTAGGATAAGGCAGTAGACACTGTCACCAGTCGAGTAAAGAGAGGAAGCAGGTAGAAAATTCAGAAAGTTGTCTTGAAGGCGCGTTAAATAATTGTCGAGACTGAGTAAGCTGTAGAGCTGTGTGGAGAGTAATCGTCGTTTTAAAGAGAGCACCGAAATGTGGTCCGGAGAATGAGAGATAATATTTCAAATTTCACGGCGCGACATCAGTTGCCATTTTTATTAACCGTTTGGCGGCTGCAATGTAAATTTCACTATTTAAGTGAGTTCTGGATTGTCCTAGCAAACGGAAAGCACGGTAGAGTTAATGCGAAAAGGAAGACAGGATCGCAAAGGGGCGGAAAGAAGATAACGTACCTTCGCCCTTTTATCGACTCGATATTCCAGATATATGCCATACCATACATTCACTTGGCTTCGACATGACTCCAAAGGAAACAATCTTGCCTTCGAACCTTTACAGATGGTATTTCTCTGATTCTTTACTGACTTGAAACACATTTCCAAGATGACCAAAAATTTCAGCCATGTACAAGTCAAGAAAGAGTACGGAACTTTAGTAGACTCCCGTAGGGGATTTCAGGCCGCTTTAAGAGAATGTGGGCTTAAAGTTTGACCAAGCTAGTTTGGAATAGAGAATGGCAAACGCCAAACATCGAAGAAACCGGCCACCTGAAACACCTGACTTTTCTCCCAGAGAATAACCTAGCTGTCACCCGCACTCTGACCCGATATGTGAGAGCTGGGTTGAACCATTTTTAGGCCACTTACATGTAATACTGTCTACCCTAGCCCCAGTTCTCGATTCGAGGATCTACTCCATCTCTTCGTCCACATTTCTATCTTCTCCTTGCCCATACCGTCACTGAGCAGAGGCAAGAAAGGGGGAGGAGAAATAGAAGTAAAGGAGCCCCCCCCCTCCGAGAACGAGACAAAGAAAGCCAAATTCTCAATGCCCAATTCGAACCTAGATATAGTATAGAGTTTGAATTTCATATGTTTTACGTTCAAGTGACTGTTCGTTTAAAGGTCCACGAAGCCTCTATGCTCGGAATCGACCTTCTTAAAACCTTGTGGTTGGGGACAGATCGTGCTGCTTTGATACTATGTACACTAAAGCAATGGCCGTCCTATCCTGAAAACATTATGCTTCCCTGAGACGAATCAGGCGAGCCCGGGACCGCAAGAGAGTGGATGAGTCAGTGTGCCCCCCGAGTCGAACCAAAACCGATGGACTGGGCGTGATACCTAGTCCATATCATACAAACCGCCCAGCTATGCCTTAGAAGATTCCATTTACAATCTTGCCGCCAATGGTTGCGCCCGCACCAAAGATTGCGGCGTTACCGAGCCTATTCTTGGGTTAGCGAAACCTTCCCTTGCGCGGAAGACTCTTCTAGAGCCTGAAAACCACTCACTTCTTTCCAAATTTCTTCCCGTTATCATTCACCTTGCCAACACCATCCCTTTCTCCGCCGCCGCTTGCGATAGCCATGGGCGGAACGTGACTATTATATGGATTCACCGGGGCCGACGGCCCGCCGACTGGGGCACTCGAAGCCCCCATGGAGGCACGTTTCTCGCCCTCCTCAACCAGGACGTAGTTCTTCGGGAAGATGCCCTCGTCGCCGGTGCGCAGGTTGCGTCCCATCCACCAGTCTGCGTTCATGTACTCGTGGATGGCAATCTGGTCATCCTTCTCGAAGCTGATGTCACGCGAGTCGGCTCCTTCGTACTTGTATAGAGCGCGAGCATGCGCGAGGATGGGCTTGCTTGGTGCTGCTGGCGGAGGCTGATTTCGTCCGGGCAGGGCGGGAGGTCCGGTCTGGCTGTAGGCCGGAGGGGCTGCCTTAAGGTCGTGTGATTCCTCGTGAGTCGACTCTGCTGCCTTCTTGCGGACGGGAAGGGAGGGGACGCTGGAAGCGCCCGAGATCGATAATTCGGCGGGGAGGAGGGTCGAGATACTATCGAAAGCATCGTCGGACAGAACTCCTTTCTCGAGGAGGGACTCGAGTTCCTAGATATGTGTAAGCGCTGCTCCATGCCCTTTCGACACTCGCCCTTCTAGATTCCAAGTCGATTCTGTCGCAACCAGCTGAGAATGCCCTCTGGTCGATAAATTTCCCCGGACAGTCTTCCACGTACGTTCTTAATGCTCCGCAAGGAGCGGTTAGTCTCAATGATCCTCTGCCTGTCCATTGTGACTTTGCTGGCGGTTCGCGGGGTGCGGTTGAAGGAAACGAGCGCGGTATAGCCTAGTTGAATACTGGTCTGGCCAGAGTATGTAGTAGTACTGACTTGTCAATATTCCCTACTATGAGGAGATTTCAAGGGCTCGCCGCCTGCGATCGTGACACTAGGACTTAACGTAAGCGGGTGAAGAATAAAGAGTCTCGCGACGTGCTGCTGTGCCGTAATTAAGTATGACCACCAACAACGGCCAGCGTCTCATCTCGTGCAAAGAGAGCGTTGGCGCAATAATAGAACACTGCCACCTCCTCCCCACTGCCCCACCAGAAGAAGGATTGGTGTTTTTTTTTTGAAGAGTGATGGGCTTGCGCTGGACTCAAGTGGGGAGCAAATGGCGCACACCTGGTAGCACTCGTTATCATCTGGAACCCAAACACGCTTCCCGCCCGAGCATTGCACGAATATGGGGCGGGACAAGCGAGGGCGACGCCTTTCATCGCGCTCTAGGAGTCTCCTAAGGCTTCCTCGAAACAAGCCGCTGAGGGGCGATGGGTGCTTAAAGGGGCTACAGGGTTGACCATAGAGGCGGTCATCCAAATTGGGGGGGATCTGCTGGCAGCTCAGGATTCTTGTATGGAGACATGTTTAAAACGACTTACATCGCCATAACTACGGCTTCTGATGCGTCTATCCCGCTTAGCTAAGGTTTAATCTTGACCAAGATTCATCAAATATCTCTGTGCCTTGCCTGCTTTTCCCTGATTAGCCTGTCCTCGAGAAGTACACTCGTACCTGCTAGAGGCACATTACTTGGTCTAGCACGGGTAAGTTGCATGGACTTGAAGTGGGAAGATTGACCATAGAACGGTATAAATGTGATTGCCTCGGGGACCACTTTTGAGACAAAACAGCCTCTCTTGATCCGATTCTTTGCCCACAATTACGATGGAATGCGCATCTTGGGTCAGACCACGATGGACGTCCGAAGTATTGAAACTTTGATCCCTGGGCCTCGAACGCTATCTATATAATCATTGAGGTCACTAGACGAGCAACGGCGACTATATTCCAGTTTTATAGTTCAATGTCTTCTCCAGCACAACGGCTAGACAACGCCAAACATTACCTTGGCCGCAACAAATGCTTCTTCAAACAAACTTGCTGTCCTTACAAACATACATGTCAACATACTCGTCCACCGCCATACCCTCAAGCTTCTTTCCATCAAGCCCTAAATCTACCAACTCCCTAACCTTCCCTTCGTCAAAGTGAGGACCCAAATGCCTCTTATACTTCTTCAGGATCTCCGGCTTCGCCTCCTCCCTCCTCAGCCGATGCCCCAGCGGCGCCTCGACTACCACTTCCGGCAGAATCGTCCCATCTTTGAGCTCCACCGTCAGTGCATTGGCAATGGTGCGCAGCTCCGGATCATGGTAGTCCTTTGTAAACTGCGGGTCCTCGACACAGCGGATTCGCTTCCTCAAGTCTTCCACCAGAGGAGAAGTAGCGGCCTCGCCGCCGTCGACGTAATCCGTAGCCTCAAGCCGGCCAAAGACCAACATCACGGCACACATGTACTGGATGCAGTGGTCACGGTCCGCAAAGTTGTCCATGGGCTTGAACTGCTTGTCGATGATGCGCACGCACGCCTCGTGTGTTCGGACTGTAATCTCCTTGATATCCTCGGCCGACTTTCCTTCTGACGCGAGCTGTGCGTAGATCTTTTGGGAGCCCTCGATGGCCGTCTGGGAATGGAACTCAGCTGGGTACGACACTTTGAACAAGACATTCTCCATGACGTAGGTGCCATAGGGTCGCTGGAAGTCAAACTTCTTGCCCTTGAAGAGCACATCGTAGAAACCCCACACGGGGGCCGAGAGGACGGTTGGAATACCGTTTTCGCCCTTCATGACCTTCAAGGCAAGGTTCACAGCTCGCTGACAAGCGTCACCCGCAGCCCAGCTCTTCCGCGACATGGTGTTGGGAGTGTGACGGTACGTTCGCAAGCTCTGCCCGTCCACCCACGCCTGGCTGACCGCCGCGGCCGTCTGTTCCTCGGACAGGCCCAGCATCCTGGACACGACGGCCGTAGAGGCAACTTTCACCAGCACGACGTGGTCGAGCCCCACCTTGTTGTACGAGTTGAGGAGCGCAAGGCACCCCTGGATCTCATGCGCCTGGATCATGGCCTCGAGAACGTCCCTGATCGTAAACCGCTTACCGCCTGCAACGTTGCCTCCGTTCTTGTTCGTCCGCGTCACCCAGTCCGCCACCGCCAGGATGGCGCCCAGGTTGTCCGACGGGTGGCCCCACTCCGCCGCAAGCCAGCAGTCATTGTAGTCGAGCCAACGGATCATGGCGCCAATGTTGAAGGCCCCGTTCACCGGGTCGAGCACGTAGTCGGTTCCGGGCACGCGCGAGCCGCTGGGGACGATCGTGCCGGGGACGGTCGGGCCAAGGAGCTTTGTGCATTCCTTGAATCGGAGGCCCTCAAGACCACAGCCCAACGTGTCGAGGAACACCCATCGTGCAGTATCGAACTGGTCAATTGTCAGCTCCGCAGCCCATTGAGAACCACCAAATCAATTGGGTCGTTTCGAAAGCACAGTGGCTCGGTAGTGGTGGTTGGCGCCGGAGCTGCCCCGCCTGATTGATGATCATCGCGTGCCTCAAGCGGGGCAGCTTCTTTGGAGAAATACAAACATACGGCAAGATCCGAATCAATCTTCTTATTGTGCACATAATCCGCAATGTCCCTAATCTCGGGATCGTACTCCCTCTGCCCCATCTCGACTGGCGCCCCGCTGTCCCTCCTCTGCGTGATTGAGAAGCTCCTAACGCTAATCCGAGCAGCGCCGGCCTTCACAGTCGTAGCAGGCAAGCACCAGAGTGCAGCGATCGACGCGATGCGGAGCGGGGTCCTCGCGATTGGAAATCGGGAAACGGCTCGAAGACTCCGGCTGACAGCAGACATGGTCGGATCTTCGCAATTAGATCCTCCTCTCTTTTGCAAACCCTCACGACCAAGATCTAGAGGTCAGGGATTGCTGTGCTCGGGATTGTTGGGACCTCTAAGGTTCTTAAACGGGCCGGGGAGCATGATGGTGGGGTAAAATTTCAGGTCCCCCTCCCTTGGAGCAGGTCCCTTGGGCCGCTGCTTGCCGAGGTGTTTATAGCCCGAGGACGAAGGGAAGTTGGGGGCCAAGGAGGCACGCCAGCCCCGATGAAACATTAGTCCGTGATACCTGCTTACTTCTTTAGCTTTCAAAATAGCAGGCGATGCAGAGGTGCTAGCAGTCAAATAGATATTGTGGTTGAGATGAGTTCATACTACTATTGCAAGAAATTGGCTCATGTTCGAGACGGCGTGGTCGGCTGCAACGCAGGAATTCCAGCCAGGAGCCGAATGGCTTCAACAGAAAGCTTTTTCATGAACAGTGAAGTAGTGTTGCGCATTTTGCAATCTACTCTATCCCGAACTCAGCGATGAGTCTCTTGCGTTCTGGCCAACGCCCATCTCTGGCTTGGCTCAATAGTCTCTGCCTCATGAGCAGCCAAAGCTGCTGTCCGCTTTCAATCCCGAGAAAACGCTCGAGCCAAATGCACGCCGAGGGACAGAGCTCACTGTATACATTAAGCTCCAACTATCCATCCCTCCGGAGAAAGAACAATAGAACAGCTAGAGAAGGGAGTAGGTTTGGGGTTGCCGTTCAAAACGTGTCACTTCGAACAACCATTCTCCCTAGGTGACATCCATGATGAATAATAATATCCTACAAAACGGTCCAAAATCTCAGTTGGTATCTAGAATGCTCCGTTTCTGCCCTAAATATGTAACAAAAGAAATGTGTACACAAGAATGGTGTTGTGTGAAAAAGACGTGTTTGGTGCTGAACCTTGCAAGTTGCCGTTGCATCCATTATTCGTCAAGTCGCGTCGTCCAAGGGAGTCGTCCGAAAGAGTCGTCCGAGGTAATAGGGTGGCTTGCCGCTTTACTCCTCCACAATCGCCAGAATCTGCTCATGGATGTGGACCGGATCCTCAGGTGGCCAGTCAGGAACCTCCGGGACAGCGTATCTCGTTCCGTCCTTCTCTTCTAGTTCCTTCCCCAGGATCTTGACAGCGAGCTCCCAGCGACGGCGCAACTTCTCTTTCCGTTCGCAAAACACGCGACTGAGGACATCTTCCTCGTGCGCGAACTCGGCCGCCACGTTCTCGATTTCCTCCTCTTTCTTGTTGGAGAGCCTCTCCAGCTCCTGCTCTTGCCGTTCCAACAACTCCTCCATACGCTTCGCTTGTCGGTCTCGCATCACGTTGATCTTGGCTTGGTGAAGACGCTCCATCCCGTCGCGCAAGTTGTACTGTTGTCCGAGCTCGCGTAGGTCTCGCTCCGTCACGGATCGTGCTGGCATGCCCGAGTCTGGATTGCGACCAAGGCCGTCGCAGTAAGCTTCCATATGCTTCAGGCGGATGCGTACGCTCTTCGCCGTCTGGTCCAGCGCCTGGTGTAATTCCATCTCGGCCGCAATCTGGCGGTCTTCGAGATGTGCCGCCGTCTTCACATGCCGCTCCTTCATCTTCTCCATCTGATCCGAGTATTTCTCAACCAGGGCAAGTTTTCGTTGGGATTGCCGTATCCACATCTCGTCTCGAGCCTTCTTGGAGAAGGCGTTGAACCTAGCCATCTCAGCCTCCTGCTCAGAGCGCATCTTTGCAAACTCTTGGTTGCTGGCCGTCCGCTTCTCCGCGTCGGCCCTCTCGGCAGCTTCCTGCGCGGCGGCAGCTTCCTGGGCCGCTTCCTCGGCTTCCTGCTCCGCCATCCGTGCCTGCTCCTCCATCCTCCGCCTCTCCATCTCCTCTTCCCCATTGCAAAAGTTGGGACATCCCACTGTCGGGTCCCAAACTGCACCGCATATGTAACAGAACTGGGCCTTACATCGACATGTCATGTGCGTGCAGCCTTGGGTTAACTCGACGAGTGTCCGGCATTTATAGCATCTCCGCCACCCCGACTTCTCGCCCATCTTTAGCACCGCATCCAATTCCCAATCTTCGGGGCAGTCCTGTCCAATGGGATGTGCGTCGCGCTTGCACATTACGCAAACGCGGGCGCGGCATTTCTTACATACAACGTCGAACGGATGTTTGGGGTCGATCTTGTGTCGCTGGGGGATAAACTCCCCGCAGGTTGAGTTCGGGCAGAAAATTCGGGCTTCCCATGGTGTACTAAACTGGAGCACGGCCTTGAGGAACAGGTGCTGCTCTTCGCGACTTAACAGGCCTTTGACGATGGTACTTGGTATCGGCTGGGTGCAGCATCTCGGAGGCATTTTCGACTCGTCCGTCGTAGCTTGATGAATCATTATCTTAAGACACTCCCCGCAATATGTGTGGCCGCAAGGAAGATTTTGCGGCGAGGACTGCTTATTAAAATCATCGCGGCAGCATATGCAAGACCTAGGGCGATGTTAGCAACTCCGCAATACACATCTCGTCGCGATTTTACGAACACTGGAAACTGAACCGCGTTTTCCCCTTTCCGCTTCCATTTTATTCGCTTCTTGATGCCACTCTTCACGCTCGCGAAGCTCTTCCTCGTGCTGACCGAGAAGAGACTGACGCCAGAGACGTCCACGTCTGGAGGTGGTTCCTTGAGGAACTTGGGCTGGTTGATGTTTGGATCGATCTGCGCTAGGTACTTGTCATAGTGTGAGAAGCTCAGGGTCTTGGATCTCCGTCGAGGCGTGGGGAGAGTCGGCGCCGTATCGTTGGGGACTGGTATCACGACAATGACGGACGAATGAGTCGTCAGGGCTGTGCTGGCCGAGCCGCGCGAAGCCGACGAGAACGTTCGGACATGGTAGGTTGCGACGGTAGACGAGGACTCGGCGCTCGACGTGTTTCGCTTATCGGCTGTCGGCGGTCTCGTTGGCACCTCGATTCCGAGCGACGTTGCCCTTTTCGCGATTTCTTGGTCCAGCACTTCCTCCGACTTCCCACTGAGCTCCAACACTTCTGCGAAGTAGTCGGCGTCGTTGAGTTCAGGTATGCTCGGCCACGGTGTTAAGGCGTCCGCTGCGGGCGACGCCTGTACGGCGAGCGATCCCATGGTCGCCTCGTTATCAATGGCTCGGTTGGTTGACGGCGGGGGCCCGAGGGAGTGTGTGGGAAGGAGGAGGGGTTTTTATCTCTGGTCGACGCCGTGCATCCTCACTCTTCCAATCTCTCCCGCCCTGCGCACGAGGAAAATTCTATCGGATTTGGGTTTGCGGTGGCCGGTGCTGTTTCATTCCAAAGCCTTGATCGAACAACGAAGACGGCGAGGCAAAGTGCGGCGGCGGCGGATTCGAAACCGTCCGGCAAACCGTCCGGCAAGCCAATGTGCAATTCGTTTCCGAGCGGGGCGGGCACGCAAATTGAATCTATTCGATGCGAGCTGCAGTGCGGCGTGGGAGCAAAGTGCGCGCTGGATAAAGAAGTTTTGTTCCGGTGCGCGGTTGGCTATTTCGAGGCAAGTCACAGTTGGGACAAAAGTCGAGAAACGAGAGGGAAAGAAAACAGTGTGTGGGTGGTTGCATGCAGGATCGAAGCACGAGCACGAGGCAGATCAGGCGGCGCAGGCAGGCCGGCGGGTGTTTACTTGCTCAGGGCCCTTCCAGCCAACAATGCAGGACAAACTCATCAACAGCGGGGCCTTTCAGGGATCATGAAGGTCATGCCTGGCTATGGATAATGGCGGGGATTGTCCCTCTCTCTGCTGCGGGCCGTTTGGTTACCCTGGAACAAACCAAGCAGGGGGGCCCCGACTGGTCACGATATCGATCCCAAAAATGCCCCATTTCAAAAGTGGTAGTAGGCCAAAGTGACCGATTTACCTGCAAGCCCGCAGAGGAGCATCCGGCAGACGGCATCTATACCGTTTCGCACCAATCCCATCCTGGAGAAGAGACGTTCTTTCGGCCTTCACCGTGTTGCAGTGTTAAGATGCTCAGAAAGTTTGTATGATGACCGCAAATTGTTCTCGTACCGGTAATGCCACCAACCGCCCGAAGAAAACACCTTATTGATTTTGAGATATGATAGCCATAACATTCCGTACAATCGATAGTATGTCGCAAAATTCACCTTTGGCAGTCTCCGCGCATATTTGTATGTTTGTGAAAGATAGGAAGCGAGCAACAGTCTGTCCAACACGCCACCAACCAGGGCATCTCGCTTGTTCGTGACAGGTCGTGACTCGCCCAGTGTGTGGGCAGATACATGGGATTTTACAGCGGGACAGCACGGTTAACTTCTGCAGGCGAGCCAAATCTGGATTGTGTTACCTTGTGCACCCAACTATCTATCAGATACATCTGCCAATGATAGACTAGGTTTCCAAGTCCATATCAGAGGGTCAGTA
>Ga0247774_1000302_pt1 | contig 23906 bp, 22 predicted proteins | sample UWRJL001104B6_FD_179933 | JGI IMG/M metagenome (GOLD analysis project Ga0247774, IMG submission 179933) | Plant litter microbial communities from Arlington Agricultural Research Station in Wisconsin, United States - UWRJ-L001-104B-6 | ecosystem: Environmental > Terrestrial > Plant litter >... | reverse complement strand
CCCCGCGACACGACCTTCCCCAATAAGAAGTCGTGGCGGCATCTTATCGGGACAAAGTGGTCAAGTGGGCTCTTCGTAGCACGGTGTGACCTATCCGCAAACATTTCCCATGCCAAAGAACTGCGCGTCTTTCGGTCCCGTCGTCACGTCGTGAATGGCCTACCGGCGTACGCCCGCTGGCCGATGACTCAAGCCGAGCCTCTGGTAGGGCCGTAGGGCGGTCTCATTCCCCGGGCGCGAGACGCCGGCCCCGGCGGCGGCGAGTGCCGGCCCGTCCTCACCCGCCCGCGCGCGGTCGGCCTCGGCCGAGTCCCTGGACCGCCGCCGGCACCAGGAGCCGGCGGCCGGGGCCGTCCGGGCCGGCGGCAGCGGCAGAGCGTGTCGCCGCCGCACGGTGCCACCGGCCCGTCACGGTGATCGATCACGCGCACGGCGGGCGGCCGGACCGGATGAGCCCCGTGCGCCGGGCCGGCGCCGTACGGGCGGATGGTCCCCAGGCGATCGAGGTCCGCTACGCGGCCTCGGAGGAGATGCGCCGGGTCACGTCGTCGCGCAGGTCGGCCAGGTCGACGCCCGCGTCCACGAGGACCTTCGCCGCGACGCCCTCGCCCTCGCGGATCAGGCCCAGGAGGATGTGCCCGTCGCCGATGTGGTTGTGGCCCAGGCGCAGGGCCTCGCGCAGGGAGAGCTCGAGGACCTTCTTGGCGCGCTTGCCGAACGGGATGTGGCCCGGCGGCACCGGCTTGCGGCCTCGCGCGTCGAGCGCGCCGGGGCCGAAGCTCGCCTCGGTGACCCGGCGTACCTCTTCCAGGTCGATGCCGAGCGTCGCGAGCGCCTGCGGGTCGAGTTCGTCGCCGGGCGGCCCGACGATGCCGGTGACCCGCACGCGCAGGCCCGCGGCGCCGAGGCCACGGTCGCGCAGCGCCTGGGCGCCGGGCCCCTCGCTCGCGTCCGCCAGGGCGAGCAGCAGGTGTTCGGTGCCGATCAGCGGATGGCGCAACCGGCGGGCCTCCTCCTGCGCGTTCCGCACGACGAGGCGTGCCTCGCTTGTGAACCGTTCGAACATCCCTACCGCTCCTTACCGAGAATCCGCCGGCCGCCGTACTTCTTGTGCACGGCCTGCTTGCTGACGCCGAGACAGACCGCGATCTCCTGCCAGGACCATCCCTGCTCGCGTGCGCTGTGGACCTGCAGCGCCTCGAGCCGCTCGGCGAGCTCGCGCAACGCGCGGACCGCCCGCAGCCCGACCGCCGGGTCGCGGCTGCTCGCCTCCTGGGCGAGCTGTACTCCATCGCTCATGCCGTCAACATAGGTTGACGCGCTCGCTCTTGTCAACCAAAGTTGACGAGGTCCGGCCGTGTCCACCGAATGAGATTCGACTCACCGGGGCGGATCTTCCCCTTCGTGCCGCCGCTTGGCCATACTCGTCGGACGGGGCGTCCGCCTGGGCGGCCGAAGTGGCGAAAGGCGAGGGATGACGGTTCTCACCAGCGCGCTCGACCCCGCCGGCGACGCGTACGCCGAGCAGCGGGCGGCGATGCTGGCCAAGCTCACCGAGCTGGACGCCGAGCACGCCAAGGCGGTGGGCGGGGGCGGGCCCAAGTACGTCAACCGGCACCGGGGGCGCGGCAAGCTGCTGGCGCGCGAGCGTGTCGAGCTGCTCCTCGACCCGGACGCGCCGTTCCTCGAACTGTCGCCGCTGGCCGCGTGGGGCAGCGACTTCGCCGTCGGCGCGAGCATCGTCAGCGGCATCGGCGTGGTCGAGGGCGTCGAATGCGTGATCGTCGCGAGCGACCCGACCGTACGCGGCGGCTCCAGCAACCCCTGGACGATGGCCAAGTCCTTCCGTGCCGCCGAGATCGCGCTGGAGAACCGCCTGCCGCTGATCAACCTGGTCGAGTCCGGCGGCGCCGACCTGCCGACGCAAAAAGAGATCTTCATCCCGGGCGGCCGGATCTTCCGCGACCTGACCCGGCTGTCCGCGGCGGGCGTCCCGACCATCGCGCTCGTCTTCGGCAACTCCACGGCCGGCGGCGCGTACCTGCCCGGCATGAGCGACTACGTCGTCATGGTCCGGGACCGCGCCAAGGTCTTCCTCGGCGGGCCGCCCCTGGTGAAGATGGCCACCGGCGAGGAGTCGGGCGATGAGGAGCTGGGCGGCGCCGAGATGCACGCGCGTACGAGCGGCCTGGCCGACTACATGGCCGCCGACGAGCACGACGCGCTGCGGATCGGCCGCCGGATCGTGGCACGCCTCGACTGGCACAAGCGGGGCCGGGCACCGGTGGCCGCCGAGCCCCCGAAGTACGACGAAGAGGAACTGCTCGGCATCGTCCCCGAAGACCTCAAGATCCCCTTCGACCCGCGCGAGGTGATCGCCCGGATCGCCGACGGGTCGGACTTCGACGAGTTCAAGCCGCTGTACGGCACCAGCCTCGTCACCGGCTGGACGACGCTGCACGGCTACCCGATCGGCGTCCTGGCCAACGCCCGCGGCGTGCTGTTCGGACACGAGTCGCAGAAGGCCGCGCAGTTCATCCAGCTGGCGAACCAGACCGGCACACCGCTGCTGTTCCTGCAGAACACCACCGGCTACATGGTCGGCAAGGAGTACGAGCAGAGCGGCATCATCAAGCACGGCGCGATGATGATCAACGCCGTGTCCAACAGCCGGGTACCGCACCTGACCGTGGTCATGGGCGCGTCGTACGGCGCGGGCAACTACGGCATGTGCGGCCGGGCGTACGCGCCGCGGTTCCTGTTCACCTGGCCGAGCGCCAAGTCCGCGGTGATGGGCCCGGCGCAGCTGGCCGGCGTGATGTCCATCGTCGGCCGCCAGGCGGCGCAGGCACGCGGACAGGACTTCGACGAGGAGGCCGACGCGCAGATGCGCGCGCTGGTCGAGGCGCAGATCGAGTCGGAGTCGCTGCCGTTCTTCCTGTCCGGGCGGCTGTACGACGACGGGGTCATCGACCCGCGCGACACCCGCACCGTCCTCGGGCTCTGCCTGTCCGCGATCAACAGCGCTCCCGCCGCCGAGAGGGCCGGCGGCTACGGCGTCTTCAGGATGTAGCGAATGATCTCCAGACTGCTGGTGGCCAACCGGGGCGAGATCGCCCGGCGGGTCTTCCGTACCTGCCGCGACCTCGGCATCGAGACGGTCGCGGTCTTCTCCGACCCCGACGCCGGGCTGCCGCACGTGGCCGAGGCCGACCGCGCGGTGCGCCTGCCGGGCGCGACGCCCGCGGAGACCTACCTGGACCAGAAGGCGGTCCTGGCCGCCGCCCGTGCCGCCGGCGCCGACGCCGTCCATCCCGGCTACGGCTTCCTGTCGGAGAACGCCGGCTTCGCCGAGCTGGTCGCCGGCGCGGGCCTGACCTGGGTGGGCCCGCCCGCCTCGGCGATCGCCGCGATGGGTCTGAAGACCGACGCCAAGCGCCTGATGCGCGAGGCGGGCGTGCCCGTGCTGCCCGACCTCGACCCCGAAGCGATCACCGAGTTCCCGGTGCTGGTCAAGGCCTCCGCCGGGGGCGGCGGGCGCGGCATGCGGGTCGTACGCGACGCCGCCGGCCTGGAAGAGGCCCTCGCGTCGGCGCGCCGGGAGGCCGCGTCGGCGTTCGGCGACCCGGCGGTCTTCTGCGAGCCGCTGCTGACCGGCGCCCGCCACATCGAGGTGCAGGTGCTCGCCGACACGCACGGCACGGTGTGGACGCTGGGGGAGCGGGAGTGCTCCATCCAGCGGCGCCACCAGAAGGTCATCGAGGAGGCGCCCTCACCGGCCGTCGACGCCGAACTCCGGCAGCGCCTGTGCGAGGCGGCCGCCGCCGCGGCCCGCGCGATCGGCTACACCGGCGCCGGCACCGTGGAGTTCATGCTCGCGCCGGACGGCGGGTTCTTCTTCCTCGAGGTCAACACCCGGCTGCAGGTCGAGCACCCGGTCACCGAGTGCGTCTACGGCGTCGACCTGGTGGCGCTGCAGATCGAGGTGGCCGAGGGCGCCGCGCTGCACGACCCGCCCCGGCCCTCCGGCCACGCCATCGAGGCCCGGCTCTACGCCGAGGACCCCGCGCAGGGGTACCGGCCGCACAGCGGCACGCTGCACGCTTTCGAGGTGCCGGGCGTCGACGCCGCGTTCCGGGCGCCGGCCGCGTACGGGCTGCGCCTGGACGCCGGGGTGACGTCCGGCAGCGTGATCTCCACGCACTACGACCCGATGCTCGCCAAGCTCATCGTGTACGCGCCGACCCGGCCCGCCGCCGCCCGCCGCCTGGCCGCCGCGCTGGCCGGCGCGCGTCTTCACGGCCTGGTCACCAACCGCGACCAGCTGGTCAACACGCTCCGGCACGAGGCGTTCCTCGGCGGCGCGACCGACACCGGCTTCCTCGACCGCCACGACACGACCGCCGGGCTCGCCGACGACGACGCCGTACGCCTGTCGGCGCTGGCCGCCGCCCTGGCCCAGGCCGCCGCCAACCGTACGTCCGCGCGCGTCCTCGGCGGCCTGCCGAGCGGCTGGCGCAACGTGCCCTCCCAGCCGCAGCACGCGGCCTTCGAGGAGACCGAGGTGGACTACCGCCTGACCCGCGACGGCCTGGTCGCGCAGGGCCACCCCGGCACCTCGCTCGCCGAGGCCGGCCCCTCCGCGGTGGTCCTGGAGATCGAGGGAGTCCGCGTCAGGTTCGCGGTCGCCCGGTACGCGGACCGCGTGCACGTCGACTCGGCGCTCGGCGCGGTGACGCTCACGCCCGTCGAACGCCTGCCCGACCCCGCCGAGCAGATCGCGCCCGGCACCCTGCTCGCCCCCATGCCCGGCTCGGTGATCCGGATCGCGGTCGCCGAGGGCGACACGGTCGAACGGGGCCAGCCGATGCTGTGGCTGGAGGCGATGAAGATGGAACACCAGATCCTCGCCCCGGCGGCCGGCGTCGTGACCACGCTGCACGCCGAGGTCGGGAGCCAGGTCGAGACCGGCGCCGTGCTCGCCGTCGTCACCGAGGAGTAGAGATGGATCCGCTCGTACGGCTCGCCGATGACGGCGGCGTCGCGACGATCACCCTGGACTCGCCGCGCAACCGCAACGCCCTGTCGCGGCGGCTCGTGGCCGAGCTGCGCGAGACGCTCACCGCCGCGCTCGGCGACGACGGCGTACGCGTCATCGTGCTCACCGGGACGGGCACGGTGTTCTGCGCGGGCGCCGACCTGAAGGAGCAGTCGGCGGGGGAGCCGCCGCCGGACGTGCCCGGCCTCGTCCGGCTCATCTGGGACAGTCCGAAGCCGGTCGTGGCACGCCTCAACGGCCCGGCGCGGGCCGGCGGGCTCGGCCTGGTCACCGCCTGCGACCTCGCCGTGGCCCCGGACACCGCGACGTTCGCCTTCACCGAGGTACGGCTGGGCGTCGTGCCCGCCATGATCGCGGTGACGTGCCTGCGGCGGATGGACCAGCGGGCCGCGGCGGAGTACTTCCTGACCGGTGAGGTCTTCGACGCGCGGCGGGCCCAGGAGATCGGGCTGATCAGCCGTGCCGTGCCGGCCGGCGAGCTGGACGCCGCGGTCGGCCACTACACCGGCATGCTCCTGCGCGGCGCTCCGGAGGCCCTGGCCATCGCCAAGACGCTCCCGCGCGTCGTCCCGGCGCTCGACGTCGAGGAGGGTCTCACCCGGATGGCGGAGCTGTCGGCGGAGCGTTTCGGCTCCGACGAGGCGAAGGAGGGCATCGCCGCCTTCCTGGAGAAACGCCACCCGTGGTGGCTCCCGTAGCCCCTGCTAACGTGCGCGTGTGACCATCCCCGACCAGCCTCCTCGCGCGGCGTGACGCTGACCCCCGAGGCGCCCGCGCTCGGCCGCCGGCTGCTCACCGCCGAGATCTGGGTCGTCTTCGCGCTCTCGCTCGGCGCCAGCGGCGTGTCGGCGCTGCTGCAGCTCATCGCCTCGCTCACCGCGCCCAAGTCGCTCGCGCACCAACGGGCGCTGCTCGTCGGCTCGCTCGCGCCCGGGCGGCCGTGGATCGATCTGGCGTTCCAGCTGCTCAACCTCGCCATCGGCGTGGCCCCGGTGGCGCTTGTGGCCTACCTCATGGCGCGCTCGGGTGAGTCGCTGTCCACGCTGGGCGCCGACCGGCGCAGACCCGCACAGGACCTCCTGCGCGGCGCAGTGCTGGCCGCGGTGATCGGCGGGGCGGGCCTGGCGCTCTACCTCGCCGCGTACCACTCCGGCGCCAACCTCACCGTCGTGCCCGCCCAGCTGCCGCCCGTCTGGTGGCGCGTCCCGGTGCTGATCCTCGCCGCCGCGCAGAACGGCGTCCTGGAGGAGGTCCTCGTCGCCGGCTACCTCCTCCACCGGCTCTCCCAGCTCGGCTGGCGGCCCGGCCACGCCCTGACCGTCAGCGCGCTCCTGCGCGGCTCGTACCACCTGTATCAGGGCTTCGGCGGGTTCGCCGGCAACGTGGTCATGGGCCTGATCTTCGGCCGCCTCTACCAGCGCTGGGGACGCGCGGCGCCTCTCGTCGTCGCGCACACGCTCATCGACGCCGTCACGTTCGTCGGCTACACCCTCCTGCACGGGCGCGTTTCCTGGCTCCCGTGAGATGGCGGTATCTGACGAAAAGGACACTGGATGAACCGATAGCGTCTAACGCATGAGACTCGGTGTCCTCGATGTGGGCTCCAATACCGTGCATCTGCTGGTCGTGGACGCGTACCAGGGCGCGGCGCCGCTGCCGGCCTTCTCCCACAAAGACGAATTGCGGCTCACCGCCCACCTCGAGGACGGCAATCGGCTGTCCGAACTCGGCGCGCGGCGGCTGCACGCCTTCGTCGAAGACGCGCTGCGCATCGCCGAGGACAAGGGTGTCGAGGAGGTCGTCGCCTTCGCGACCTCGGCGATCCGCGACGCGGTCAACGGCGAGGAGGTCCTCGGCGGCATCCGCGACCGGAGCGGCATCGACATCCCGGTGCTGTCCGGGGAGGACGAGGCGAGGCTGACGTTCCTCGCCGCGCGCCGCTGGTTCGGCTGGTCGTCCGGACGGCTGCTCGTGCTGGACATCGGCGGCGGCTCGCTCGAGATCGCCTCCGGCGCGGACGAGGAGCCCGACTCGGCGGTGTCGCTCCCGCTCGGCGCCGGCCGGCTCACCCTCGACTGGTTCAGCGCCGACCCGCCGCCCCCGGAGGAGGTGCGCCAGCTGCGCAAGCACGTCCGTACGGCGATCGCCCGCGAGGTCGGCGGGATCCTGCGGTACGGCACGCCGGACCACGTCGTGGCCACCTCCAAGACGTTCCGGCAGCTCGCCCGCATCACCGGCGCGGCGCCCTCCAACCACGGCCCGCTCGTCCGCCGGGTGCTGTTTCACGCCGAGGTCACCGAGTGGGCCGAACGACTGCCCGCGATGACCGCCGCCGAACGCGCGGAGCTGCCCGGTGTGTCCGAGGGGCGGGCGCCGCAGCTTCCGGCCGGGGCGATCGTCGCGGACGCCGCCATGGACCTCCTGGACGCCACCGAGGCCGCCGTGTGCCCGTGGGCGCTGCGCGAGGGAGTGATCCTGCGGAGGCTGGACCTCCTGCCCCAGGCGCGCTGAACCGGTGGCCGCGCGCGGCGACCGGTCCGTCAGCGGGAGGTCACGCCGCACCGGACCGTCCTGCCGGGGCCACGCGCCAAGGTGAGACGCGGCGGGCCGCCCAGAACGGGAGTCGTCGCGACCGCACTCATCCGAGGTCGCCGAAAGGCGCCCCGGCGTTCATGACCGAGCGGCGTCCGGCCCTTTTCCCGCGACGCTCACCTGGTCCAGCGGCGGGTGATCTCCTCGCGGGCCGGGGGAGGGCCCGGGAGCGGGCCGCCGGGGTCCAGGCGCAGGGCCTCCAGCAGCAACGCCAGGCAGCGTTCGCGCAGGCGTCTCGTCCGCTGCTCGTCCGCGAGCCGCACCGCCGTCACCTGCTGGAGGATCAGGGCGATGTCGTCCAGCACGACGTCCGGCCGGATCGCGCCCGCGTCCCGCGTGCGCTCGAACAGCCGTGTGCTCAGCTCCTGGGCCCTCAGCGCCTCACGGCGCAGGTCCGCGTCGGGGGTGAACGTTCCCGCGAGGCTCAGGGTCAGCGCGTACAGGTCCGCGGCGACGACGCGCCGTACGAAGCGGCGGAACACCGTCCAGCTGTCGCCCTCGTCGGCCAGGGCCGCCTCCGCCTCGTGGTTGTACCGCCGTACCGCGTCGGCGCACAGCCGGCCCAGGAGGGCCTCCTTGGAGGTGCAGCGCCGGTAGAGGGCGCTGATCCCGACGCCCGCCTGCTCGGCGACGGCGGAGATCGGAGCGGCCGGGTCGGCGGCGAAGACCGCTCGGGCGGCCGTGAGGATGAGCTCGTCGTTGCGCACCGCCTGAGCGCGGCGGCCGTTCAGCGGCACGGACGGGCCTCCATCCGCTCAGCATAGGAGGAATGAGCCGTTCCGCTCAGGCGGAGATCCCGTGGGCGTTCGGCGCCGCACGGGACCGGAAGCGACAGGCGCACGGCCGCGGCGGGCGGCCGTCAGTGGTGGCGCACGACGTGATGGTGCACGACGTGGTGATGCACGACGCGGTGATGGACCACGTGGTGACGCGAGTGGCCACAGCCCGAGAGCGTCAGCACCAGAGCCGCACCCGTCACGATCCCCAAACCAAGCCGCTGAACCATCGCGTCTGTCCCCTTCGACTCTTCCGTAATTCGCCCACATCCGAAAAGCCGGGCGAACGTCCAAGAGGAGAGACGCGACGCGAGGACGCGCGGTTCCCGTCGGGGAACCGCGCGTCCTGGGGTTCTGCGGGGACGTCCGGGCGGGGGACGCCTCAGCGGGCGGTCACAGGTCCATGCACGACAGCGCGCGCTGGAAGGCCGCCTTCTGCCCGTCGGACTGGCCGGCCGCGCCGAGCAGCTCGGCCAGGTCGAACCACGTGCGGGCGGCGGGGCGGTGTGCCTCCATCTTCTCCAGGTAGTCGACGGCCTGGGACAGGGCGATCACCGCCTCCTCGCGCCGGCCCAGCCGCGCACAGGCCTCGCCCAGCACGGTGTAGGCGTTGGCGATGGCGATGCCCGCGGTGTTCTGCAGGAGCTCGGTGGCCCGCCGGGCCAACGCCGCCGCGTCCACCGGGCGGCCGAGGGCCAGCTTGGCGCGCGCCTGGATGGTGAGGCACCAGGCCATGTCGACCGTGCTGGCCGAGCTGGCCTCCATCTCGCGCTCGGCCTGCAGCAGCACCTCCTCGGCACGCTCCGCGCGCTCCGGGTGCGCCGCCAGGAGGAAGATCGCGCAGGCGACCCGCAGGCGGCTGAGGTTACGCGGGTCGTTCTCCTCGCCGAGCAGCGCGATGGCGCGTTCGGCGAGCTTCAGCGCGGCCTTGAACTCACCGCGCGCCTCCGCGGTGAAGGCCGCGTTCCAGTACGCCGCCATCAGCGCTCGCGGGCTGCCGATGACCTCGGCCCGGTCGATCAGCGTCTGCGCGAACTGGTTCGCGTACGCGAGATCGCCCCGGTCGTTGTGCGACGCCAGGATCGTGGCGCCGAGCATGACCATGGCGTCGGACCACTGCCCGCCCGCCTCGGCCAGCCGCTTGAGCGCGTTCTCGCCCACCATGATGCCGTTGGCCAGATCACCGCGCTCACGATGACAACGGCTCAGCGCGGTGTGCAACTCGGCCCAGCGGTCCGGGTCGGCCTGCGGCGAGGTCAGTTCCGCGGCGCGGTTGAGCTCGGCGATGGCCTCCTCCAGCGAACCGGTCGCCTCCAGCGCGAGCGCGTGACCCCACCGCGCCTCGTGCGCCAACGCCGGCAGGTCGGTGAGCGCAGGGTGCGCCAGGACCTCGGCGAAGCACGTACGGGCCTCGTCGGCGGCGCCGTTCTGCAGGGCGATCTGCGCGTAGCGCAACGTCTCCTGCAGACCGGTCATGGCCTCCTCGGTCACGCCCGTCGTGAGATAGGCGGCCGAGCACTCTAGTTTTCTGGCGAGAAGAGCCACCATGCTGGGTGCCGGGGTGCGCTTGCCGCTCTCGATGAGTGACACATAGCTGTCGGAGAGTTCCGGCCACGCGAGCTGCGCCTGCGACATGTTCTTCCGCAGGCGCAGGTTACGTATCCGTTCGCCCAGCGATTCTTGACTTGGCATCCCGCCCGCCTCTACAAGAAAGTGACAGAACCATACGAAAGGATAGAAAAGGATGTCACATCTTCGCAGGGTCATCGGCCTGCTCTCGCTCGCGCTCGTCGGCTGGCTCCTCATGTTCGGTGCGGTCGGCACAGTGGGGAGCGTGGTCGCAAGCTCGTCGGTGGAGCAGTTGATCACTCCACCCGTTCAGTGCTGCTGACCTGCTGATTTACCGAATGTCGGCAGGGCTGTCGTAGCGGGTGTTACCTGGCCCGCCCTAACGGGGCAGGTGCGTCGGCGGCCCGCGAGCGCCGAACCACCTGCCCCGATCCATTGCCGGAGCAGGTCGGCGGTGGCCTAGTGTGGCCGCGGCCGAGGCCCTCCCGTTGAAATCTCGTTAGGCATGTGCTTGCCTGCCGGGCCGTCCGTAACGGCATCGCCCCACCGGCAGGACCAGCGGCGCGGCGGCACGGAATGAGCGTGACCGCCGTGCTGTTGTTGCGGACGCGGCGCCCCACGGGCGTCGCGTCGTCAACGCCGAGGAGCTGAGGAAATGGCCACTACGACACTGACCGCCGCCAACTTCGACCAGACGGCCGCCGGTGAGGGCATCGTGCTGGTCGACTTCTGGGCGAGCTGGTGTGGCCCGTGCCGTATGTTCGCGCCGGTGTACGACCGGGCGTCGGACAAGCACGAGGACATCGTCTTCGGCAAGGTCGACACCGAGGCCGAACAGGACCTGGCCGCACGCTTCGAGATCGCGTCGATCCCCACGATCATGGCGATCCGCGACGGCGTCATCGTGTTCGCCCAGCCCGGGGCGCTGCCCGAGCAGTCACTGGAGAACCTGATCGAGCAGGTGCGCGCCCTGGACATGGACGACGTGCGCGACAAGCTCACCGCCGGTTCCTGACCGCGCCGCTCAGACGAGTATCGGGATCAGGCAGACCGCGAACACGCCGTAGAAGGCCGCCGCCCAGGTCAGCGTCCTGCCGGTGAACCGGCCCGAGGTGAGCGCGAACAGCAGGAAGCTCATCGCGACCATCGTCACGATCCCCGAGAGCAGCAGCGGGCCATCGAATCGCCACGGCGTGAAGAGGATGCCCAGCCCCGAGGGGACGGTCGCCTGGATCATCATGGCGCCACTGATGTTCGCCAGGGCGAGATGCGTCTTGCCCTGGCGGACCCAGATGATCGCGTTCATGATCTCCGGGAGCTCGGTCGCGATGGGGGCCAGCAGCAACGCGGTGACCGCGGCCGGCAGGCCGAGCATCGGGCCGATCTTGTCGAGCGCGTGGACGAAGAGCTGTGAGGCTCCGAAGATGATCACGAGGGTCACCGTGGCCTGCGTGACGACCGCCCAGGTGGCGGGCTTGTCCCGGCGCGGCTGCAGTTTGAGCGGCCCGATCTCGACCTCGTCCCGCGGGTCGCTCTCGGCGCGCAGCTCACGCCAGAAGTAGACCCCGTACGCCGCGAAGAACAGCAGCCCGAGCCACGGCTTGAACGCGAAGGTCACCAGACCCAGCGTCACCTTCACGGCGAAGATGACGAGGAACCACCGCTGGTCGCGGGCGAGCTTCCTGGTGTCGCCGAGCCGCTCGTCGCCGGACCCGGCCTCGGCCCGGCGGCGATGGTTGGTCACCAGCATGAAACCGGTCACGCCGTACGCCGCGGTGGCGAGGGCGAGCGGGCCGCCCATCGCGGCGCCGACACCGATGTCCTTCTGCTCCGGCCCGGATCCGAACACGACCGCGACGAAGGTCACGACGCTCTCGGGAAGCGCGGTGCCGAAGGCCGCGAGAACCGTGCCGACGGCGAGCGGGCCCACCTTGAGGCGCAGGCCCAGCCACTCGACCGCGTTGACGAACCATTCGCAGGAGAGGTAGATCGCGACCGCGCAGGCCAGCAGGATCACCACGTGCAGCATGAAGTTCCTTCGTTCATGTGCCGTGAGACGAATCGAGGCAGACCTCGGCCCACGGCGACAGACAGGCGTCACCATTGGCCGAAGGTCTCGTCCACCCCTGTGCGGGGCCCGGGCACCGGGAGCGCGAGGCGCTCCAGCATGTCGATGACCGGCGGTCGGGACTACTCCCCTTCGCCAGGACCACCTTACCGTCCCGCCGGTCCGCACCGTCCAGAGGCCGCGGATCGGCTATCCTGCTGGGTATGGCAGCCGTATTCGCGACGACGACGCCGGGGCGACCCCGGCGCATCGGCTGCGCGCACTGACGTACGCGACATCGAGGCCCCGGGAGCGATCCCGGGGCCTTGGCTTTTCCGGCGCTTTTCCGGTCCCGTGGCCGCTCCCGCGAAATCCAGCGAGGAGGAGTGGATCATGGAGTACGAGGAGTCCGGCGCCGGCGCACAGTCGGTAGCATTCGGTGTCGGCAACACTGACCATCTTCGAGGAGTATCCGTGCCTGAACTGCGCATCACCCTCGGCGGAAGCGAGCGTGTGGTGGCAGCGGGCACCACTGCCGGACAAGCGCTCGAAGCCGACGGCCGCACCGTCATCGCGGCACACGTCAACGGCCGGGCCCGCGACCTGGCGCACGTCCTGGACGACGGCGACGTCGTCGAGCCGATCGAGGTCGGCTCGGCCGAGGGCCTGTCCATCGTCCGGCACTCGGCGGCGCACGTCATGGCCCAGGCCGTGCAGGAGCTTTCCCCAAGGCCAAACTCGGCATCGGCCCGCCGGTCGAGAACGGCTTCTACTACGACTTCGACGTCGAGCAGCCGTTCCAGCCCGATGACCTCAAGCGCGTCGAGAAGCGCATGCGCGAGATCGTCAAGCAGGGCCAGTCCTTCTCCCGGCGGGTCGTCACCGACTCCGGCGCGCGTGAGGAGCTGGCCGGCGAGCCGTACAAGCTGGAGCTGATCGGGCTCAAGGGCGCGGCCGGTTCCGCTCCGAATGACGAGGAGAGCGTCGAGGTGGGCGGCGGTGAGCTCACCATCTACGACAACCTCGACGGCAAGACCGGCGAGCTGTGCTGGAAGGACCTGTGCCGCGGCCCCCACGTGCCGAGCACCCGCGCCATCCCGGCGTTCAAGCTCATGCGCTCCGGCGGCGCCTACTGGCGGGGGAGTGAGAAGAACCCCCAGCTCCAGCGGATCTACGGCACCGCCTGGGAGTCGCGCGACCGGCAGGACGCCTATCTGAAGCTCCTGGAGGAGGCCGAGAAGCGCGACCACCGCAAGCTCGGCGCCGAACTCGACCTGTTCTCGTTCCCGAGCGAGATCGGCAGCGGCCTGGCGGTCTTCCACCCCAGGGGCGGCATCGTCCGCCGGGTGATGGAGGACTACTCCCGCCGGCGCCACGAGGAGTCGGGGTATGAGTTCGTCAACACCCCGCACATCACCAAGGGCGACCTGTTCGACACCTCCGGGCACCTCGGCTGGTACAAGGACGACATGTTCCCGGCGATGGAGGTCGACGGGGCCGAGTACTACCTCAAGCCGATGAACTGCCCGATGCACAACCTGATCTTCCGGGCGCGCGGGCGGTCCTACCGCGAGCTGCCCCTGCGGCTGTTCGAGTTCGGCACCGTCTACCGGTTCGAGAAGTCCGGTGTCGTGCACGGCCTCACCCGCGTACGCGGCATGACCCAGGACGACTCCCACATCTACTGCACCAAGGAGCAGATGGTCGGGGAGCTGAAGAACCTCCTCACCTTCGTGCTCGACCTGCTGCGCGACTACGGGCTGAGCGAGTTCTTCCTGGAGCTGTCCACCCGGGATGAGTCCGAGAAGTTCATCGGGGCCCAGGAGGACTGGGACGAGGCGACCGCCGCGCTCCAGGAGGCGGCCGACGAGTCCGGCCTGGAGCTGGTGGCCGACCCGGGCGGCGCGGCCTTCTACGGCCCGAAGATCTCGGTGCAGGCCAAGGACGCCATCGGCCGCACCTGGCAGCTGTCCACCATCCAGGTCGACTTCAACCAGCCCAAGCGGTTCGGACTGGAATACCAGGCCGCGGACGGCACCCGGCAGCAGCCGGTGATGATCCACCGGGCGCTGTTCGGCTCGATCGAGCGGTTCTTCGGCGTCCTGCTGGAGCACTACGCGGGCGCCCTGCCGCCATGGCTCTCACCGGTGCAGGTCGTCGGCATCCCGATCTCCGACGACCACGTGGCCTACCTCGGGCAGGTGGCGGCGCGGCTGCGCGAACGCGGCATCCGCGTAGAGGTCGACTCCTCCTCGGACCGCATGCAGAAGAAGATCCGAAACGCGCAGAAGCAGAAGATCCCGTTCATGCTGCTGGCGGGCGACGACGACGTCTCCAAGAACGCGGTCTCGTTCCGCTACCGCAGCGGCGAGCAGAACAACGGCGTCCCGGTCGACGAGGCGATCGAGGAGATCGCCAAGGCGGTCGAGCAGCGCGTCCAGATCTGACCCGCGTCCCCTGGCCGCCACCCACGGGCGGCCAGGGGGGAACGCTCAGTCGCCGATCGTCAGGCGCCGGTCGTCCTCCGGCTCGGCGGGCTTGGGCGCCTCTGGCAGCCGGACGTCGTCCACGACCACGTTGACCTCGATCACCTGCAGGCCGAGCATGCGGTTCGTCTGGCTCGCGACGTTCGCCTGGACCTGACGGGCCACCTCCATGACGACGTGGCCGTACTCGATCACGATGGTGACCTCGATCGCGACCTCGCGTCCGGTGATGTGCGCCTTGACGCCCTGGTCGCCGCGGCGGTGGCCGACCCCCATGCGCTCGCGGACGCTCTCCACCGTACGTTCCATGTCGCCGCCGAGGTCGGCGACGCCCTCCACCTCGGTCGCGGCCAGGCCGGCGACCTTCTCGACGACCTCGTCCTCGATGTCGATGCGTCCCTTCACCGGTGCGGCGAACTCGGCCGGCCGCGGGTCCGGCGCGGGGTCGGAGACGAGGATGCCGGCCTGCTCGGGGCTCTGTTCCGGGGCCGGCTCGCCGGCCTGGTCGAACTGCGGTGTCTCGTCGGCGAGTTCGGACATGGCGGCCTCCAGTCGTCGGTCGGCCCATTTTGTCCCGGTGCACGCCCGCTCCGCATCCAAAGCCAGATAAAACCCGACATGGGACCCATGCAGCGTGTGCCGGGTGATGGGCCTGGCCCATCACCCGGGAGGGGGTGCTTTCCCGGTGCGGTCCTATGCTGCTGGCATGACCGAGCCCAAGCGTGAGGAGCAGGCCGGTGTCGGCGATCCCGACGCCTTCCAGCGGCTGTGGACGCCCCACCGGATGGCGTACATCAAGGGTGAGAGCAAACCCACGGGCTTGGGCCCCGACGACGGCTGCCCGTTCTGCGAGATCCCCAAGATGGACGACGAAGAGGGCCTGGTCGTCCGCCGGGGTGAGTACGCCTACGCCGTGCTCAACCTGTACCCCTACAACTCGGGCCACCTCATGGTCTGCCCGTTCCGGCACGTCAGCGACTACACCGAGCTGGACACGGCCGAGACCGCCGAGCTCGCGCTGCTGACCAAGCGCTCCCTCACCGCGCTGCGCAAGGCGAGCGGCGCCCACGGCTTCAACGTCGGCATGAACCTCGGCACGGTCGCCGGCGCGGGCATCGCCGCCCACCTGCACCAGCACGTCGTCCCCCGCTGGGGCGGCGACACGAACTTCATGCCGATCATCGGCCAGACCCGCGTGCTGCCGCAGCTGCTCCGCGACACCCGCCAGATCCTCGCGGAGGCCTGGCCGCTCGACTGACGCCGGGCCGGCCGTTCGACCCCGGGCGAAGGAGCCACCGTGGAGCGACCCGTTCTCGTGTACGACGGCGACTGCGGCTTCTGCACGACCTCGGTGGGCTTCGTCGAACGCCACGTCCCGACGAAGGCGAAGATCTCCGCGTACCAGCTCACAGATCTCGACGCGCTCGGCACCACGACGGCGCGCGCGAGCGGCGAGGTGCTGTGGGTGGAGGACGGCCGGGTGTACGGCGGCGCGCAGGCGGTCGCGAGACTCCTCATCGACGCCGGCGGCCCGTGGCGCCCGCTGGGCCTCCTGATCCGCGTCCCGCCGTTCCGGTGGATCGCCGCGGGCGTCTACCACCTGATCGCCGTCAACCGCCGGCGCCTCCCCGGCGGCACCCCCGCGTGCGCGCTCCCGCCACCGGACCGCCCCGGCGCCGGCGAGCGCTGACGCCGGCTCAGATCTTGGTCTTCGCGTTCGTGGTGGCCAGGAGGTCCGGGACGGTGACGAACTCGAACCCCCGCGCGCGCAGCCCGCGGATCATCGCGGGCAGGCCCCGGAGGGCGACGAGCCGGTCTCGGTGGCCGGTGTCGTGGGCGAGCAGGATGGTCCCGGGTTCGCACGTGTCGACGATGTAGTCGACCAGCCGGCCCGGCGGGTGCCCCAGGTACGCCTCGCGCATCTTCAGCGACCACAGCACCACGTGGTAGCCGAGCTGGCCCGCCGCGCTCAGCGTGGTGCCCCCGATGTTGCCGAACGGCGGGCGCAGCAGCTGCGGCTCCTTGCCGGTCACCTCGGCGATGGTGGCGTGGGCGCGGTACATCGTCCGCAGCGACTGCTCGTGCGTCATCCGGGACAGGTCGTTGTGGCCCCACGTGTGGTTGCCGGCCGCGTGCCGGTCCATGCGCCCGTGGATCAGCCGGGCGTTCTTCAGCACCCGCTTCCCGACCAGGAAGAACGTCGCCGGGATCTTGGCCTCGTCGAGGATGTCGTGGACCATCGGGGTCCAGTTCGGCATCGGGCCGTCGTCGAAGGTGAGGGCGACCAGCTTCTGGGACGTGTCCACCGCCCAGGACACGTCGACGTGCGCCGGAGGCGGGCGCCACGGGCCGTCCGTCGGAACGCCCAGCGCCGATACCGGTGTCTGCGGCATCGCGTCGGCGTCGTCCAGCAGGCCGCCCGCCAGGATGCCGCCCGTCGAGCCCAGAGCACCGGCCGCCAGCCCCGCCATCGTCCCGGCGCCGCCGGCCGTCAGCGCCCGCAGGACCGAGCGGCGGGACGCCTTCTCTCCGGCCGGGCCGGAACCGTCGTCCGTCGTCGCGGGCCCGTCGTCGGTCGCCGGGGCGTCGTCGTCCGTCATCGCGGGCCCGCCGTCCGTCGCGTGGTGCCGTACGCCGCGGGTCCCGGACCCGCCGGGCGCCGTGCCACCGCCGCGGTCCGGCCACTGGCACGGTGCTCCGCGTCCCGTAGGACGCCCCTGCGGGCCTGTCCCGGGACGAGCCGGGCCCGTTGTCCACCGGGCCGCGCGGCGCGCTCTACCGTGCGCCTCCGCTCGCCGCCGGCCCCCCTGTCGTCCATACGTCGATAATCGCAAATCGTGGGTTAACGCTTCGTCATCCCGCAGGAGGATCATGCGGACGCCGCGAGAAGGAGACGCCCCGGCCCCGCCTCCCTCCAGGGGAGCAGTGGGACCGGGGCGACCAGGGATCTACGAGCCGGCGGTGACCTTGTCCGCCAGCTGCGCGGGCAGCGGCTCGTACCGCAGGAAGGTGCGGTTGAACGTCCCCGTGCCGTGCGACATCGAGCGCAGGTCGATGGCGTACCTCGTGATCTCCAGCTGTGGCACCTCCGCCTTGATCAGGGAACGACCGCCCGCGATCGCCTCGCTGCCCAGGACCCGTCCGCGGCGCGAGGACAGGTCCGACATCACCGCGCCGACATAGTCGTCGGCGACGAGCACCGCGACCTCGTCCACCGGCTCCAGCAGCAGGACCTGTGTCTTGGCCGCCGCGTCCTTCAGGCCGAGCTGCCCGGCGGTCTGGAACGCCATGTCGGAGGAGTCCACCGAGTGCGCCTTGCCGTCGTACAGCGTGACCCTGATGTCGACCATCGGATACCCGGCGAGCACGCCACGCTCCATCTGGACGCGCAGGCCCTTCTCCACGGACGGGATGAACTGCCGGGGCACGACCCCGCCGACGATCTTGTCGGCGAACTCGAAGCCCGAGCCGGACGGCAGCGGCTCCACCTCGACGTGGCAGATCGCGTACTGCCCGTGCCCGCCGCTCTGCTTGACGTGCCGTCCGAGGCCCCGCGCCGTCCCGCCGAACGTCTCCCGCAGCGGCACCCGCAGCGGCACCGTCTCGACCTCGACGCCGTAGCGGCTGCTCAGCCGGTCGAGCAGCACGTCGGCGTGCGCCTCGCCCATGTTCCACAGCACGAGCTGACGGGTCTCGGAGTTGTTCTCCAGCCGCAGGGTCGGATCCTCGGCCACCAGCCGCGCCAGCGCCTGGGAGAGCTTGTCCTCATCCGCCTTCGACTTGGCCTGGATCGCCGTCGGCAGCAGCGGGTCCGGCATCGACCAGGGCGCCATCAGCAGCGGCTCCTCCTTGGCCGAGATCGTGTCACCGGTCTCCGCGTGGTTGAGCTTGGCGACCGCGCAGATGTCACCCGCGATGCAGGAGGCCATCGTCCGCTGGACCTTGCCCAGCGGTGAGGTCAGCGCGCCGACGCGTTCGTCGATGTCGTGGTCCTCGTGGCCGCGGTCCTCCAGGCCGTGCCCGGAGACGTGGACCGTCGCGTCCGGCGTCAGCGTGCCGCTGAAGACGCGTACGAGCGAGATGCGCCCGACGTACGGGTCGGACGTCGTCTTGACGACCTCGGCGACCAGCGGACCGTCCGGGTCGCAGGTCAGTTCCCTGGCCGGCCCGCCGCCCGTGCCGGTGACCGGGGGGATGCCGTGCTCCAGCGGCGACGGGAAGGCCTGGGTGATCACTTCGAGCACCTCGCTCATGCCGATCACCGGCCCGGGGTGGTCGCCGTGCGGCACCGACGTGGTCAGCACCGGGTAGAAGGTGCCGCGCGCCACCGCCTTCTCCAGGTCCTCGATGAGGGCCTTGACGTCGATCTCCTCACCGGACAGGTAGCGGTCCATGAGCGACTCGTCCTCGCTCTCCTGGATGATCCCCTCGATGAGGGCGCCGCGCTGCTCCGTCAGGCGGTCCAGGAACTCCGCGTCCGGCTCGCGTTCGGCGCGCGTGCCGGAGGAGTAGTCCAGGCACTTCTGCGACAGCAGCGCGATCAGCCCGGCCGCACACGGGAAGTAGCACGGCAGGACGCCATCGCCGAAGGCGTCCTGGCACTCGGAGAGCACCTCGTCGAAGTCGCCCCGCTGCTGGTCGATCTTGGTGATCACCACGGCGCGCGGCATGCCCACCGCGGCGCACTCCTCCCACAGCATCCGGGTGACGCCGTCGATGCCGTCCACCGCCGAGACCACGAACAGTGCCGCGTCCGCGGCGCGCAGCCCGGCGCGCAGGTCGCCGACGAAGTCGGCGTAACCGGGGGTGTCCAGCAGGTTCACCTTGACACCCGAGTACGCGAACGACGAGACCGAAAGATTCACCGAACGTTGCTGGCGCATCTCGACTTCGTCGTAGTCGCTGACCGTCGAGCCGTCCTCGACGCGACCGGGCCGCTGGATCGTACCGGTCGCAGCGAGCAGCGCCTCGACGAGAGTCGTCTTCCCCGCCCCGGAATGGCCGACCAACGCGATATTGCGTATCTTGTCGGGTTGATCGGCCGATGGTGCCCTGCCGGCGGCTCCTTGGGGACCAGTCTTATCCGCCACGCGCCCACCTCCACTGAGGACCTGGGTGTGACGGGCGCCACACCCGTGGCCACCACCCTTACGGTCTTGGCCGCATATCACAAGGGGGTGACCGGCAAAGGGCCGAGTCCTCCTCTGTTTTGCCCTTCCCACCTGGGCCGACGTCACGCACTACGATTGGCCCGCCAGGGGGATCGGTCACGGTAACGGGCGGAAACGGGGTTGCGGGACCCTTCACGGGCGTCAACCCCGCAACCGGATCACGATTACAAGGATGGGAATGCTCAACCAACTACGGCCGGCGCTCTCACGGGTCACCTCGCCGGTCGGGCACGCGCTGGCCCGTACCGGCGTGACACCCAACACGGTCACCATCATCGGCACGCTCGGGTGCGTCGCCGGCGCTCTCGGCTTCTACCCCTTCGGAGAGTTCTTCTGGGGGACGGTCGTCATTACGATCTTCGTCTTCTTCGACCTGTTCGATGGGGCCGTGGCGCGGGTGACCGGGAAGACGAGCCGCTTCGGCGCGTTCCTCGACTCCAACATGGACCGCGTCTCCGACGCGGCGATCTTCACGGGGCTGATCCTGCGGTTCTCCACCAAGGACCACAACGACATGCTCCTGGTGTGCCTGGCCCTCTTCTGCCTCATCTCCGGGGCGCTCGTGTCGTACGCACGCGCACGCGCCGAGGGCATGGGGATCAACGCCACCATCGGCCTCGCCGAGCGCGGCGAGCGGCTCATCGTGAGCCTGGTCGCCATCGGCCTGGCCGGGCTCGGCGTCCCGTACGTGCTCGCCGCGGGTCTCTGGGTGCTCTCCGTCGCCAGCGCGATCACCGTGGTGCAGCGCTACGTCGTCGTACGGCGTCAGGTGGAGGCCGGAGACCTCTCATGAGAGACCGCGCGTGAGAGATGGGGTGGCCGACTACGCCTACGCCCTGGGCTGGTCGGCCGTCCGTCACATGCCCGAGCCCGTCGCCCGCGAGATCTTCATGCTCATCGCCGACCGCGCCTGGCAGCGCAGGGGCCGCGGCGTACGCCGGCTGGAGGCGAACCTCCGGCGGGTCGTCGGCGACGGGCCCTCGGAGGAGGAGCTGCGGGAGCTCAGCCGCAAGGGCATGCGCTCCTACCTCCGCTACTGGCTGGAGTCCTTCCGGCTGCCGTCGATGAGCCGCGACCGAATCCTGTCCGGCATGCGCATCACCGGCATCGAGGCCCTCTACAAGGACCTGGAGGACGGTCGCGGCGTGGTCGCCGCGCTGCCGCACATGGGCAACTGGGACCACGCCGGCGCCTGGATCGCCCTGTCGGGCACGCCCTTCACGACCGTCATGGAGCGCCTCAAGCCCGAGTCGCTCTATGACCGCTTCGTGGCCTACCGCGCCGGTCTCGGGATGGAGGTGCTGCCCGCCTCCGGCGGCGGGGGAGACGTCTTCGGCACGCTCACCGACCGGTTGAACGACGGCCGGCTGGTCTGCCTCGTCGCCGACCGCGACCTGACCGCGACCGGCGTCGAGGTCGACTTCTTCGGCCGTCCCGCCAAGATGCCCGCCGGGCCGGCGGCGCTCGCCGTACGCACCGGAGCCGCGCTGCGGCCGGTCACCCTGTGGTACGAAGGAGACGACTGGTGCGTCCGCGTCCACGACGAGATCCGGGTGCCCGGCGAAGGCGGCCGCGAAGAACAGGTCCACGCGATGACGCAGTCTCTCGCGCACACCTTCGCCCAGGGCGTCGCCGCCCACCCGGAAGACTGGCACATGCTCCAGCGCGTGTGGGTGGAGGATCTGTGACTGCGACATGAGAAGAGCGAGCGGCCAGTGAGGATCGGCATCGTCTGCCCCTACACGTGGGACGTTCCCGGCGGCGTGCAGTCGCACGTACGCGACCTGACCGAGGCGCTGCTCGCCTCCGGGCACGAGGTCTCGGTGATCGCGCCGGCCGACGACGACGCGCCGCTGCCGCCGTACGTCGTCTCTGCGGGACGGGCGGTCCCGGTGCCCTACAACGGCTCGGTGGCACGGCTGTCGTTCGGCTTCCTGTCCGCCGCCCGCGTACGCCGGTGGATCCGCGAGGGCCGGTTCGACGTGCTCCACGTCCACGAGCCCGCGTCGCCCTCACTGGGCGTGCTCGCCTGCTGGGCCGCCGACGGCCCGATCGTCGCGACCTTCCACGCGTCGTTCGAGCGGTCGCGTGCGCTGTCGGCGGCCGGGCCGATCCTGCAGAGCGCCCTGGAGAAGATCACCGCGCGGATCGCGGTGTCGGAGAAGGCACGCAAGACGCTCGTCGAGCACCTCGGGGGAGACGCCGTGCTCATCCCGAACGGCGTCACCACCGAGCGCTACACCATGGCCACGCCGTTGCCCGGCTGGCCGGGCGACGACGGCGCGCTCGGCTTCCTCGGCCGCATGGACGAGCAGCGCAAGGGGCTGCCGGTGCTGCTGAGGGCCTTCGAGACCCTCGGCCGCGAGCGACCGGGGCTGCGGCTGCTGCTGGCCGGACCGGGTGACGCCGAGGAGATCCGCGCGAAAGTCTCCCCGGAGCTGCGCTCGCGCGTCGTCAACCTGGGGCTGGTCAGCGAGGCCGACAAGGTACGCGCGCTGCACTCGGTGGACGTCTTCGTCGCGCCCAACACCGGCGGGGAGAGCTTCGGCATCGTGCTCGCCGAGGCGATGGCGGCCGGCGCGCCGATCCTGGCCAGTGACATCCCGGCGTTCAACCGGGTGCTGCTCGGCGGACGGGCGGGCGCGCTGTTCCGGGTCGGCGATCCGGCGGCGCTGGCCGCCGGCGCCGCCGAGCTGCTCGACGACGCCCCGCGCCGCAAACAGCTGTCCGACGAGGCCAAGGCGGCCGTCCGGGTCTATGACTGGTCGACGGTCGCCCGTGACGTGGTCCGCGTCTATGAGACCGTCGCGGGCGACACCGGAGTCGTCGAGATCACCCAGAGCCGGCCATGACGGAGATCCTGCTCAACGTCGCCCTGCTCGTCGCCGTCCTGATCCTGCTCGGCGTCTACGTGTCCTGGCGTGCCACCCGGATCGACCGCCTGCACGTACGGCTGGAGACCGCGCGCGCCGTGCTGGACGCCGCGCTCGTACGCCGGGCGGCCGTCGCGCTCGAGCTCGCCGCCTCCCGCCAGCTCGATCCGGCCACGAGCCTGCTGCTCGCCGCGGCCGCCCACGAGGCGCGCATCGCCGACGCCGACAACCGGGAGTTCGCCGAGAGCGACCTGTCCCGCGCCCTGCGCGCGGTCGTCGACCAGCCGGACTTCCGCCGTACGCTCGCGGACCGCGAGGACGGCGCCGCCCTGCTGGACGACCTCGACGCCGCCGTCCGCAAGGTCTCCTACGCGCGGAGTTTCTACAACAACGCGGTCACGGCGACCCGTACGGCCCGGCGCAAGCTGCTGCCCCGCGTTCTGCCCTTGTCCGGCCGGGCTCCTCTGCCGGAGTTCTTCGAGATCGACGACGCCCCGCCGGAGACCTGAGCGGCGTCTCCTCGTGACGCCGGTGACCGGTGGTGCTCGTGTGTCAGACCGGCCCCGCCAAGTCGGGTCCGGGCGCCGGATCCATCGGCTAGCCTCGCGGACGCAGAACGCCCGATTTGTGCGAGGAGGTCCAGCCCGTGCGCTGCTCGCGCGTCGCGTCCGCGTCCGCCGCCGTGCTCGTCGGCGCGGCCCTCGCGGCCTGCTCGAACCCGCCCAGGGAGACCACCGCGTCACCTCCGCCGGCCGCACCCCCCGCCCCGTCGCCGTCGGCCACGCCGACCCCGGCCGCCCGTACGCACCCCTTCACCGGGCGCGCCGCCCCCGACGGTCCGGTGCTGGCCGTGAAGATCGACAACACCAGGTCGGCCAAGCCCCAGCTCGGCCTGCGCTCGGCGGACATCGTCTATGTCGAGCAGGTCGAGGGCGGCCTCAGCCGGATCATGGCGGTCTTCTCCTCCAAGCTGCCCTCCCGCGTGGGGCCGGTCCGCAGCGCCCGCATCTCCGACCTGCACCTCCTCCCGCAGTTCGGCGAGCCGGCCTTCGCCTACTCCGGCGTGCAGGGCAAGATGAAGCCCTACGTCGCCAAGGCGCCGCTGATCGACGTCTCCCAGGACCGGTCGAACACCGGCTACCTGCGAGCCGGGTCGCACCCGGCCCCCTACAACCTCTACGGCGCGCCGAAACGGCTCCTCGCCCGTGCGCACGGCGCGTCCAAGGCCGCCGACATCGGCTTCCGGTTCGGCCCGGCCCCGGACGGCGGGCGCGCGGTCAAGAGCGTCACCGCCCGCTACCCGGCCGCCTCGTTCCGGTTCCGGTGGTCGGCC